>Ga0098044_1001195_pt1 | contig 13671 bp, 8 predicted proteins | sample 10_taG_FD_75053 | JGI IMG/M metagenome (GOLD analysis project Ga0098044, IMG submission 75053) | Marine viral communities from the Subarctic Pacific Ocean - 10_ETSP_OMZ_AT15264 metaG | ecosystem: Environmental > Aquatic > Marine > Oceanic | place: Pacific Ocean | collected 2015-01-16 | reverse complement strand
GCTGTTCCAATACCAATACGATCAACCGACGCGTCAGCAATAAATAAGTTTTGTTCCGAATCGCCTTCAATCCTAAAGTCTTTATCTGCACCAGCTTCATTAAATACAAAAGCTCCGCCATCAAAGCTAACATCTCCAGATGAATTTAGAGAAGTTAGAGTACCAACAGAGGTGACGTTAGCTTGCGCGGCTGTCTGTAGAGTTCCTGTTAAATTAGTTGAAGTTAATGCACTCAATCCCGTTATTGTGGTAGACAAAGCAACATCATCAGCATTGACAGTAATATTTGAGCCAGCAATGACATTAAGAGTATTCCCACTCTTTGTCATACCTGCTCCTGCAGTTATTTGGCCGGCCCCAGAAAACTGAGTCCAATTTATTGCCGTAGTACCAATAGTAATTGTTCCATCGGCAGTCATCACAAATCCTTGATCACCGTTGGTACTACCTGTCTCAATAAATGTAAATGCACCAGAAGTTACTTCCGTAGAAGAATCAAAATCAGTAGCTCTTGTTAAAACCCAATTCGCTCCGAAATACGCACCTACAGTAGTCACCGTATAAATACCATTATGACACGCTGCTGTTTGATCTTTTATAAGTACCCGCTCGTCAGCTACCATTGTCTGGCCGTCAATAGAAAGAGGTTGAGCCGTGCCTGCATTAGTAAGAGTAGCACCTACACCCGATTGCAAACCATTGTTATAAGTTGAAGTCAAGCAACAAGTAGTAGCAACATGAGAGGAACATTTCATGTCTAAACCAGAAGCTACTGAATCAACATACGCCTTGATTGACTGCTGAGAGGCTGCCGCGGCTGCACTATCGGATGCCATGTTATCTTCATCAAGGAAAGCGGTACCTGAAAGAGTTCCATTTAGAACCGGAGAGGTTAGAGTAGCCGTAGTCAATGTTTTACCAGTCAATGTAGTGGCAATGTTTCCTGTAGCTATCGCTGTGCCTTGCCATGTCCCACTGGTTATGGTTCCAACGGTTACAAGTGCCGAATCACCTACGTAAGCTGTAGCGTCTGAGAGGTCAAATGCAGGGGTTGCATCTGTGCCACCTAAGACCAACTGAATCCCACCATAACTAACAGTGCAGTTGGCTAACATACTATTTTCTACAGCTCCAGCAGCGATTGTTATTGCACCTGCCGAGCTAATAGTCACATCACCAGAAACTGCTACAGGATTATAGTTTGTGCCATCTGCCACAAGTATGTATCCAGAAGTGTTGGTGGCCATTATAAGGTCATCACCACCGATAGTTAAATCACCGCCGACAACTGCATCACCTGTGGTGCATACAACAGGAGTTACAATACAAGTTGCAAAATGAGCTACTCCCTCAACATCTAATAGGTGTGATGGAGTTGCTGTGCCAATGCCTACTCTATTGTTAGAAGAATCAACTTTTAAGGTTGTAGTGTCAATAGTCACATCGCCACTTACTGTCAAAGTCGATAAGGTGCCTACAGAAGTAACATTTGCCTGTGCTGCTGTCTGTAATGTTCCAGTAAGGCAGGTAGTAGAAACATGGGTTGCGACTGTTAATGTACTTCCATCCCAAGTAAAGTTATCAGAACCAGCAAAAGAACTACTATTATTGAATTGAACATTAGTGTTATTTCCGCCAGGATTATTTGTAGAATCAGTAGCGAATGCCAAAGCGCCCGAACCATCGGTGCAAATGATTTGGCCTGCTGAGCCATCAGAAGTTGGTAAAGCAAACGCACCTCCTACACACAACGCTGCAGCAACAACCTTAGTAGTCGCGCACACATCGGGAGATACAAAACAAGTAGCAGCGTGTGCTACACCTTCTATGTCTACTAAGTGTGATGGAGTTGCTGTGCCAATACCAACGCGGTCTGTTGAAGCATCGGTAATAAATAAGTTGGCTTCACCATCACCTTCTATACGGAAATCTTTATCAGCACCCGACTCATTGAATACAAATGTTCCACCATCGAAACTCACATTACCAGTGGCTGACAATGTGGTTCCAGCTATTGTTGAAGCAGATGCCGCACCTATAGCAGTTCCGTCAATATCTCCAGCGTTTATGTCAACTGTCGCTAATGTAGCTGTGCCTGCTGTGCAAAAGTTGGATGCCTTTACTGTAGTGTCATCCCATGTAAAATTGGCTGAACCACCAAAAGAACTTCCATCATTGAATTGTACATAGGTATCACTACCGCCAGGAGAGGCTGGAGTGTTAGTAGCAAAAGCTAATCCCCCCGAACCATCCGTGCACATCACCTGACCGGCTGAGCCATCAGCAGAAGGTAAAACATATTCGCTGGCTACACAATAAATTGGGGTTATGATACACGTTGCTACGTTAGCAACGCCCTCAACATCTAACAAATGAGAAGGAGTTGCTGTGCCTATGCCTACCCTATTATTTGTAGAATCTACAGCTAATGTAGTTGTATCTATAGTTATATCACCCGATACTGCGAGACTAGTCAATGTTCCTACAGAAGTAACATTGGCTTGGGCTGCTGTCGATAATGTTCCTGTCAAGTTTGTAGCAGAGACCGTAGTCAATCCACTAACTGTGGCGGGCAAACCTATTGTAAGAGTTCCGCTTGACTCTCCTACTTCAACCTCGTTAGCTGTGCCACAAAATGTAGCTGTTCCACCTAACGCAATAGCTGTAGTGGTGCTTCCGTCCGAAACAGTTATAGTACAATTAGCCAACATACTATTTTCTACAGCTCCGGCAGCAATAGTTACGGCTCCCGCACTACTAATAGTTACATCGCCCGATATAGCAACAGGATTATAGTTTGTGCCATCTGCTACAAGAACAAAACCAGAAGTATTGGTGCCCATTGTGAGGTCATCACCACTAATGGTTAGATCACCGCCCACCACTACATCACCAGTGGTACAACCGGTACCCGTGATAATCATTCCATTAGCGCTCTCATCCCAAAGCCATTTACACCCAGCAGTAGCACCAAAGAAAGTAACATCATAACCTGTGTCATTTACTCCTACAGTAACAGTATCAGAAAGCTGAGTAGCACCACCAACTTCTAATGCGCCGGAAGTACAAACAGAAGTTAGTGTTCCTACGGAAGTAACATTTGCTTGAGCAGCTGTTTGAAGAGTTCCACCTAAACACGTAGCAGAAACACAGGTCAAACCACTTACAGTAGCGGGAAGCCCTATAGTTACAATGCCGCTCGACTCACCTGTCTCGACTTCATTGGCAGTTCCTTTGAAACACATTGTACCACCCAACGAAATAGCGGTAGAGTTTCCATCATCGTCTGCCATAGTAATAGTAGAGTTAGATAGTTTACCATTAGCAATAGATCCAGCAAGTTGAGCGTTAGTGATAGTACCAACCAAGCTTGAGGTTGGATAATTAGTAGCATCTGTCAAATCAAAAGCTGGAGTTGCATCAGATCCACCAAGTGAAAGAGATACGCCACCATAACTAACTGAACTGTTTGACAATTTAGCATTAGCGATTGAACCAGCCAACATTGCATTGGTTACTTTAGTAGCTCCAATAGTTGTGGTGCCTGAGTTATCAATAGTTACATCACCCGACACTGCGGTTGGATTAAAATTAGTTCCGTCAGCAATCAACAAATAACCGCTGGTATTCGTACCCATAGTTAAATCATCACCAGCGATAGTAAGGTCACCACCTAGTGTAATATCTCCGGAAGAACATAAAGAAGTTAGAGTACCTACAGAAGTAACATTAGCCTGAGCGGCGGTTTGTAATGTTCCTGTTATAGCTGTTGAGGTTAGAGCACTTAGACCTGTTATAGTAGTAGAAAGAGCCACATCGTCTGCATTTACAGTAATGTTGCTACCCGCACCTACATTTATTGTGCTTCCACTTTTAGTTAGACCCGCACCTGCTGTTATTTGACCAGCGCCTGAAAACTGTGTCCAGTTTATTGCAGTAGTGCCAACAGTAATGGTGCCGTCTGTAGTCAATACAAAAGCATGATCGCCATTTGTGGTCCCTGTCTCAACAAATGTAAACGCGCCTGAAGTTATTTCAGTTGATGTATCAAAATCTGTGGCACGAGTTATAACCCAGTTGGTAGAGCCATCGCCAACCGTAGTGACAGTATAAATTCCATTGTGACAAGCTGCTGTTTGATCTTTTATAAGAACTCTTTCGGCAGCTATTAAAGTTTCACCATCAATTGATAGAGCTGCTTGTGTTCCAGCGTTTGTAAGGGTGGCACCAACTCCAGAGGAACCATTATTATAGGTAGAAGTCAAACAAGCAGTAGTAGCTACATGCGATGACTTCTTCAAGTCCAACCCAGAAGCTATTGCATCTACATAAGCCTTGATAGATTGTTGAGAGGCTACTGAGGTTGCGCTGTCAGAAGAGAAATCATCTTCATCAAGGAATGAGCTACCCGATATGGTGCCATTAAGAACTGGAGCACATAAAGTTTTACTACATAATGTACTTCCAACATAAGCTGTATCAATAGCGGTGCCTTGCCATGTGCCGCCTGCAATAGTTCCTACACATACTAAACTCGTATCGCCAGGATAAGCAGTAGCATCAGAAAGATCGAAAGCTGGTGTAGTATCAGAAGCACCAAGGGCGACAGTTATGCCACCAAAGTTAACTGAACTATTTGATAGCTTTGCGTTGGCTATTGAGCCAGCCAACATTGAGTTTTCAACTGAAGTCGCTTGTATGGTAGTAGCTCCATTACTAGCAATCGCGACATCACCCGATACAGCCACTGGGTTATAGTTGGTTCCATCAGCAACTAAAATATAACCAGAAGTATTTGTTCCCATCGTAATGTCATCGCCAGCTACTACAAGATCGCCGGATGAACATAATGTGGAGCCAGTTATAACAGTGCCAGATATGGTACTAGATCCTGTTATAGCTCCGCCAGCTGTAATGGCGCCTGATGTACAAATGGATGTTAAAGTTCCTACAGAAGTAATGTTTGCTTGAGCGGCTGTTGATAAAGTTCCTGTCAAGTTTGTAGCAGAAACTGTAGTCAGGCCGCAAACCGTGGATGGTAAACCAACAGTAATAGTTCCGCTTGACTCTGACACTTCCACTTCATTAGATGTACCGTTGAAAGACATGGTTCCACCTAGTGCTACGGCAGTAGAGTTTCCATCTCCATCCGCCAACGTAATAACACAGTTGGCTAACATACTATTTTCTACTGCGTCAGCAGCTATCGTCACTGCACCTGCTGAACTAATAGTAACATCGCCAGAAACTGCAACGGGGTTGTAGTTTGTTCCATCGGCAACTATTATGTATCCAGAAGTATTAGTTCCAAGAGTTATATCGTCACCAGCTACAGTTAAATCCCCACCTATTACAGTGTCACCGGTAGTACATACAGTAGGAGTTACAATACAAGTGGCAAAATTAGCTACGCCTTCAACATCTAATAAATGTGATGGAGTCGCAGTGCCGATACCTATTCTATCTGTAGATCCATCAACGAAAAATAAATTAGCTTCCGAGCCGCCTTCTATTCTAAAATCAACAGCACCGGCGGCTTCATTAAAAATAGCACCACCTCTTACATCTAATTTCGCGCCAGGAGAATCGGTTCCAATGCCTAAATTACCAGACGAATCCACTGTAGCCCGAAGAGTATCGTTAGTAATAAATCCTAATTTATGATTTGTGGAGGTTCCTACAGTAGCAGAGGATGCTAAAACGGCGGCCTTTATCTCAACACTATTACAACACGCAAGAATATTTGTAGGTATGTTACTTACTAAGGCCATTTGCCTGTCTTCCTCTATTATAAGATAACCAAAAGCTACTAAAGAAACTTCCTAATTCGCTTATGGTTTGTCAAATAGGCTAAATTGGATATGATTGGGTATAATAAATATATTGTGGAGTTATAAAAACACTAAATCTTTACTATGCTTGATAGAAAAAAGAAGCCTCTAGAGTAGATCCATTGTTAAGCATAGCTGAAGTAGCTGTAAAGGGAGCTACACCATTATCACTAAAAACTAAATTAGCGGTTTGAGTATTTTTATTTGTTATTATTCCTAACTCAGTGTTTGTAGGATTTGAAGTTCTATTTGTTTCATAGTTTATACTGGTAGATACTATGCCACCAACACCAGCGCCCCCAGTATTATTGCCTGCCGCTACGGGCAATCCAGCCAAAGTAAGAGTTCCGGTAGGTGTAGAAAGCGTATTTATTTCAAGCTTAAAAGTGCAATATACTAAATTACCTATTCGGGTATAATAACCATCTTGAGTAGTATACGTAGTTGAACCAGCACCGAATGTAAACGAAGGTGTCCATGTTCCTTCTACGTAGTTATCTAAATTATTAGCCTCTGCTGTACCGTTAATATATACATTTTCACCATATATATTAGTGCTCGTAAGAGTTCCAGCTGTAAGAGTACCCGCAGTTACGCTTGTTCCAGTAATTGATTGACCACTAATACTGGCTGCATGGAGAAAAAACATATCAGTGGCAGATACCGCGGTTCTAGCCTCATCAACAATGTCTGCGTCAAGAGAAAAGTAAGTTTTTAAGTTAGCTAATGTAACTTTCTTTTGATTTCCATCCGTAGCGTCTTTAACTATTGAGGTATCTGCATCTGCAACTTGTACCGCATTTAGTTCCGTAAGATATTGCGTGTCAATATATTTAGCATCAATAGTACCAGACAAACTTGTACCCGAAACAGAGTTGGCACTATCTATTGGACCTGTGGCTCTGATATTAGTACCTGAAAGGGTCATTACTGCACCAGAAACAGCAGTTCTTGCAAAAGCAGAAAGGCCGGTTACTTGGCCTGTGAGTATAGTGAGTGCCGCTTCATGTTGTGTAACATTAGAGGCTGGAACTCTAGCGTCTGGAACTGACCCCGCAGTTAGTTTAGTAGCGTTTAAGGCCTCTATACCCGATCCATCTGTAATAGTAGCCGCATTAAAGGTTACATCTTTAGCTTGAAAATCTGAATAAGAAGCAACTGTAATGTTACCACTAGTAGAAGCCGCATTATCTGTAAAAGCTACCGCCCACTCATCCGCGGATTCATCAAAAAACACAATTCCATTATTAGTGCCACCTCTATTACCAATTATACCAAAATCAACACCAGGTGCTGTTTGATCTTTGGCTAATTCAATAATAGGATCTGTCACTGACAAATTTTCTGCAGATGTAGTTATAGTAGATCCAAGCACATGCAAATCACCACCTATATGCAAACTATCCATATAGCTAGTAGAAGATGCAGGAATATTAAAAGCACTTTTTAAGGTACCAAACAAATTAATGGCTGAAACAGTATTAGCGGAAACTGTAGTAGACGATAAACTTGTAACCGCGGTTATGCTATTAGCGGTCATTCCATCAGCAGTTAAACTAGTAAAAAATCCCACATCACCCGATACCATGTTAGCGCTTAATCCATTAGTCCGCATTCCATCAGTAGATGTAATAGATGTCGCTACTAATCTTGGTAAGACGGGGTAGGCAGTTAAGGTATCGGTAGGAAATCCAGAAACAGCAGAGCGAGCTAGGTTATCGACATTGTTTTTAAAATATGAATCCATGCCACCAATAGTGATGGCCATCGTAGCTTGGTCACCGGCCGAATTATCATTGAATGGAAGATAATCATCAGCTGCTAAATCTGAAGATAGAGAATTGCGTGTTAACGCAGATATTTTTACGTTTACTGTATCAGCCATCCTATAATCCCCTAGCCATATTGATTATTGGAATCATTAGGTCCAACATATGAAGGACTTGTGAGAGCCAAATCGCCCGCAATTGCTAATTCACTTTCAGTAACTAGAATCTCCCCATCTTCCGTTGTAATAGCATATATAGTATCATCAACATCTGTCTTAATCCCTCTGTTATAAAAGTCAATACGCTCGCCAGTTTCTACAATATCATCCAGCGTCAAGTCGAACCCATCTCTAGTAGTTCTAATCTCTTCAGCGTCAATAACCATTTCTTGAAGAACAATCTTTGTAGCTGTTCTTTCTATTTTAATTTTAGGATTAACATCTAGCAAATAAGCCGATACTTCCATATTAAACGTATGGCGAATTATTCTTTCTTCATCAGAAAAGTTTTCTACGTTCCCGTCATCACTTTGTGTCTGAATAGAAGCAAAAAATCTGTGGCCGTTATATTCAAAATCAGTAGGATAGGCGTCTTGCCACACCATTTCGTGAAACTTATTTACATGACTAACATAAGAAGACCAAAAACTTATTGTATAGGTAATATTAACAAAGTCAGGATAAGGAACGCTTTGGACCTCATAAATTGGTGCGTTAGCCGAATAACGAGGCCCGTCGCCACCTGCAACGGCATGTTTAGTCTGGAATGGTATTCTTTGATCGGGATCAAATTGAGCAGCTGCTATTCTTTTAATAATAGTAACAGCAGGGTCATTATTTACTGTTTTACGAACAAATCTTTCATTATCAAACTCTACATCACCTCTACTTATAGAAATGATAGGCAGTTTAATCATTCCTTTATGGTCACGTTGATTATTTAGGTTTTCGTCTTCCTTGTTGCCTTGCATTTGAGCCCAGCGTTCCCAACTACCAAACACAACAGGTACTTTGCGTGCATTTATTTGAGTCGGATGCTTATGGTTAAACCAATTATAAACCGTCCTATCTATCTCTAATAGACCAACGCTTTCTACATCTATACTTCTATGTTCACCACTTATTCTTTGAGCCATTAAATATCTCTAGTAAGGATTGTCACTATTCGCATTGTACTCATTATTAGCATTATCTCTCATACCATCAAACACACCTGCACGTGCACTAAGACATCTTACTAACACGCCCATCTTAGTTTCTGAATAAGTGTATAAATTAGGTGCATTTGCTTCGTATATTTCATAAAATTGATTACTATACTCTATAAAATCACCGATTCGGGGAACTACCCCCACTTCAGTGAGCCTATCTTTGTGCATATATAATTCTAATCTTCTCTTTATATCAGTTCCGTAACGACCGCTCTCAGTAACTGGCTCATCTTGCTGTATAAAACAATAAACAATAACAGGCTGTCTTGCCACTTTAGTATCCGATTCTCCATAAATATTATTAGGATTACTAAAATCTTTTTCTATTCGCCAGTATTTTACCGATGTTTGCGTAACTATCTCAAATAGTTCTGTTGAATAGTTATCAAATAGATCCATTTCTTCTGGCCCAAAAAATAGGTTATACCTAGTGTCGCCAGTAGTACTTGCAAAAAGTTCTCTAGACATTTTTTATCTCTAAGCCATTGACATGAAAGGAGCGGGCATTGGAATAGTGGCATATTGGTCACCGATAGCTTGTGCAAGTTCGGCGTCGCCTCTCATCATTTCAACATTATTTACCTTATCCAAGGTAGCGTTTAATTCATCTTTCAATTCTTGTTGTTTCTCCAATCCCTCCTGGACCAACGCATCACCGTCCAGAGAGATCTCGTTATTAGGTATGGGTATACTACTAAACTTCCTTCTAACACGGCCCAGTGTCTCCATACAGATGCCTAGAGCATACTGGCGTATCCATCTCTTTCCACTCGCATTTACGTTCTCGTAATTAATATCAGTGGTAGGAATATTATGAATACTGGAGATACCAGTAATAGATGGATCACCAATAGTGTTATTTTTAAAGTTAGGATTAAAGGGGTCCATCTCCGTAGTATAGTCAATATATATTTTGACGGATTTTAAAGGCAACGGATAAACAGTAAGCTTACTTCCAACAATACCATAACTATATCCAGACCTTCTAACATAGTCACTACTTTCCAATTGACCTGCTCGTAGCAAATCTCCATACACAGGCATCATATAAAATAAACTCTCCGCAGAATAACTCTCAGCCTGGAACTCAGCAGCCATCACGTTTGCTGAAGAGTACGGATCATAATAACGATATATTGATGTAGGTGGACTATGATAAACATTTCTTACTGCAATATTGCCAGCAGAGAGTGTGGTTATATAATCATTGACAGAGCTTCCGGATTCCTTGTCCGTAAAATCACTAAGCAGATCTTTGCTTTGGGTGTTGCTATCAAAGGTGGTATATGCTTTTCTTTGATTTTGATATCCGCCTTGATTAGCCTCACTAGCATAAGGAGCTGCCAATCTATTCAAATAATCCAATGTTTGATGAGGTAATTTATCAGTAAGATTTTGTGTACTAAAATCTCTATTCAACCCATAAAGATTAGACAGCCAGTTTGTCGCAAAAGATTTATTTATGATGGCACTATATTCAATATTTGCTTCTTCAAAGGCTGAGAATATCTGTAGATTCTCTAACTCACAAACCACCTTTGGTTCGCCCATTCGATATCGAACCCACTTAACAATGTCGGCGCCCTCTGCTGACAATGAGGATAGATTAGAGGATAAAGAAACAGTTGAAGCACTAGTTGCAAAAATGCCTTGATAATCTGCGTTAGATGCAGTCTGAGAAATAGTAGTAAAAAAATTTGCAAAAGCCAATCGACATCTCCTGTGACCTAAAATATATATTCATCTACTTATAAATATAATTCAAGAAGAATAAGATGGCCTTTTGTTTTTTATTTACATAAGCTTAATAAAAACAATGATTTACGTGATAGTGCCTCAGGTCTGAGGCACAAAAAATCACCCCATGTTTGATGGGGTGTTTATTTTTTTAACTCTTTGTGAAAAAATTAGTGAGGAACGATTGACGCCATATCGCTCACACCTTTAACTTTAAAACATTCTTTTAATTTAAGGCCTCTCAGGGCGGTGCCACGAGCATTAGGCAATGCCCTCTTCATATTGGCCGCCATATCTATGACTCCATTGATCATTGTTCCATACCGAAGATGATAACCCTTACCACCTAGAACACGGTACTCAACATAGGGACTATCTTCTTCTAGGTGTTCAATATTAACAGAAGAGAATCTATCTTCGCCAAGTTCTATGATCTTGTCAGCAACCCATTGATCTCGGATGGCCTCGGTTTTAAAAACCTTTTTGCCGGCCTCACAAATAAGACTATCTATGTAACAACCTGTATAAGAGTTATTAACTCTCTTACATAACTTCAACCACTTCTCTTCATTGAACGATAGTACTAAACGATCTATATCTAACATCCAATTAAGTTCTTTCCGTCTGAAAGAAAGATTCACATGAAATCCACAACTATCGTTAGTAACAATTCCGTTCTTCTCAAACCACTTGAAGATGCGTCTAAGATTGATCATACCTTTGGCCAAGGGCCAAACCGGAGTAGAAATTTCTCCATTATATTTTGCGTTTGTTTCTACTGTCACATCTACTTGAGGGGTAAGGCCCGAAATCCCTAAATCCTCGCGGATTTTTCTAACAGTAGTTTTCATTGTCCAAGGACTACCAACTTCAAACTCAAACCCAACATCCATTAGGTGTTTCATATTATTTGCTCAACCCAAGAGTGAAAAGGAAACTATCAAGAATTACAGGATCAGAAGCAAGACTCTCGTCAACTTCATTTATGAAACTATAGTTATCACCACTAAACGATCTATTGAAACTCTTGATCGAAGTATCATAGTTATTCATAAAATCAAAAGACTCAGCCCACTTGACACCAAACCTGTCAACAGTAGCAACCATAGTGTCTTTATCCGAAATCGTAATCGTTACATCTTTCATCTTATCAACCTTTTATTTGTGGGAACGAACCACTCGCTCCTCAACCTTACATATATAATATACCACATTTTTAGAGATAAGTAAAGGCCTAAAAATAAGTCATTTATAAACAAGGAGTTACGACATTACATTTTATAAAAATCTTGTTTTTTTACCCCTCGTAACCTATTGGTAGACAACAAGTTATAGACGTACCCCTTAGTAGATTTTTACAAGGGTTATGGCACAAAAAATGCCTAACCCCTTGTTTTTATTGAGGTTAGGCATAAGTTGTTGTTTTTATTGAAGTTATAAGTTATTCTCCGTGGGCCGCCCTGTACTCTTCAGGCGTCATAACTACTTCGCCACCTAGGCCGGTAGTCATTGGCTCAGGCGGTTCAGAAAGTGGTGGGACAGGTGGCATCCCGCCTGGCGGTGGTGGTGTTGAACCACCAAGATAAGGCGGTGGTTGCGGTTGCTCAAGATTACCCATCTGTGTGTAAGTACGACTTGCTCGGAGATCCTCTTCGGCTCCTTTATACTCTTTATTTTCAGTAAACCTATTATCAAACTCACTAGCAGGCTGATTTTGATTTGGATATCCTGCCGGATATTGAACTCCGGAGTTAGGTGGGTTTAAAAATCTATTTACTGCCTCCAATAAAGAGTTTAGCATTTGATTATTTTCGTATACACACCTCATTAAAGCGTCCAACTTTTCATCATAGGTTAGTGTGTTTTGCTCAGTTTGATTGTCATTAGTCATTAGCGCTCCTCCACTTCATCCTGCAGGCTTTCTATAGAAATAACCAACTCACTTAATTGTTCATCTACCATATCTAGTGTAGCAATAAGATTATTGTTGACCTTCAATAAATCATCGGCAGATACATCTGCCTTTTCTTCGTTTGCTTCGCCTTCATTAGGTTCAGTTTCGCCTTCTACTGATTCAAGGCTGTCGCCATCTGCCACTTCATCATCCTCTAAAGGCCATGAATCATCATCTATTCCACCCAAGGTTACAAGCGGAGCCACCGCGGCTTCTATTTCAGCCTTAATAGTTTCTATATCAGTTAGAACGTCAGGGATTCCATCGGTAATGATCTCTTTTAGCTCATTATATTCATCCACATCAACAGTATCGTCATCGTCTACATCTACAAAATGCTGACTTTGTGCAACTTCATCGGATAGTACTGATGAAATAATGCCGATAGCTTCTGCGAGTTTGGTCATATTAGTGGTCATGGGGCTTCTCCTTTTGAGAGTATGGGTTGCTTGTTATTATAATAAAAAACTACACGGTAATAAACTATACCGGCAAGGGGCTTCTACTGGATGACCACGCATTGGTCGATTACATGGGGTAACCAAAACCAGATGAGATGCGTAACCCCTAGCCGGCAATTCTTTAAAAGGTAAAACGAAGCCCGAAACGCAGTGACTCCTGCACCAAGTCACGATAAGAATCCATACCTGCGTTCCTCTCATAATCCCTGTAATGGTCCCTAACCTCTTTGGCCATGAACGGGAGCTTGTTTACCAATGTCACACTAGAGTTGTTCTCATTGTGGATTAGAGGACCGTAGCCCCTAAACTCGACCTCACCAAAAAACTTGATACCCTTGAGTATCTGTACCTGCGCCCCACCAGAGAGAACAGCCCCTAATGCCGTATTCTGTTCAGCCCATCCCCACCTATGCCACACTTCGGCCAACAATGTTGGCCCAACTTTTCCATATATCCCAAAGAAGTGCGGAATAATGGTTATTCTCTTACCAAGCAATAAATCTATTCCATAAATATCAACCATACGGTCCACGGAGCCCATCATAAGGTTCATATTGACAATATAGCCTGCTCCTTTATTTGGATTAGTCCAACCAGGCAATAGACCTTTGACCTTTGACTTAACCCAAACTCTTCGCGAATAAACCTTACTTACTCGACTACCAGGCTTATTCCATTTATTCTTTTCATTTATATCTTCCGGCGTTGC
>Ga0098044_1001189_pt1 | contig 13709 bp, 22 predicted proteins | sample 10_taG_FD_75053 | JGI IMG/M metagenome (GOLD analysis project Ga0098044, IMG submission 75053) | Marine viral communities from the Subarctic Pacific Ocean - 10_ETSP_OMZ_AT15264 metaG | ecosystem: Environmental > Aquatic > Marine > Oceanic | place: Pacific Ocean | collected 2015-01-16 | reverse complement strand
GGAAAAGATAGCTCAAGACGGTATGCCTTGGAGCGACTACCAAAAAGAGCCTTGGATAAATAGCGAAAAAGCAATTAAAAGAGTAGAACAAATGTTAGAAGAAGAACCGGAAAGGTTTATGGAAGTATGAGTTTATTGGAGAGTTGTTACGATATTGAAAAAAAAATGTTTTGGAGGTGATTTTTGAACATGGTATTATTAGTTGTACTTTTCTGGATTTACCCGATACTAGTAGTAATGCTTTCAGCGATGATTATAGAAGATATGGTGGAGTATATAAGAGAAAAAAGAAAAAAGAAAAACAAATAAAAGAAAAATATTATGAACGGTAGATTAATAGCAATTATAGTTTTTATAGGTATTGTTGGTTGTTTTTGTCAACACAAACTCACCGCGGTGACAAAAGATGATATCATCAAGCAAGGTAAAGCTCTCTTCTTAGCAAAGAGCTGTGCTTTGTGTCACCAGACAGATGATAATGTTCCATGCCCAGCTGGCGATGCATTAAAGTCTCCAAAATTTATTGGCAAGTTCTGGGGTACGAAAAGAAAGGTGCATATTGGTATAGGTGGACCTGTTGAGGAAGTAGTTTTAGATGATGAGTATTTTCTAGAGTCGATAGAGAAGCCTTTAGCTAAGATCGTTAAAGGGTCGGTACCAGGAATGGCTCCTCTACCAACGACAGAAGAAGAGAGAACAGCCATCATGGCATATATAAAATCCTTAAGCAAATGAGTACAATAGTAGAACAGCCAAACGTAGAAGGCCGTAATTATATTAACGGTGAATTTACATCTCGACGCAGTGGTGATGAATATCAAAATATTAACCCTGCTACAGGTGAATCGCTCGGAGCGTTTCCGCAATCGACACTTGATGAAGTAGAAGCGGCATATGATACAGCGCGAGAATCATTTGAAACATGGAGAGCCAAGAGTAGGACTGAACGGGCCGAAGTGTTATATAGAGTTGCTGGGTTAATTGAAGAGAGAAGAGAGAAACTTGCACGTATTATATCTCTTGAAACTGGTAAAAATTTTAATGAGTCAATTGCTGAGGTAAACGAAGCCTTACACATGGCCCAATTCGCATTCGGGTCCGGTAGAACCCCAACTGGAGATATTGTCTCGTCTGAACTCGCGGAGAAGGACTCTTATATGGTCCGTAAACCAAAGGGTGTCATCGCGATAGTATCTCCTTTTAATTTCCCTCTAGCCATTGGCCCATTTTGGTGTGCTGCACCGGCATTGGTTGAAGGTAATACTGTTATTATCAAACCATCAGAAGACGCACCTTGGTCTACTCAAGCAGCTGTTGAATTATATCATGATGCAGGCTTGCCAGCTGGTGTGATGAATATTATCCACGGAGACGGTTTAGTAGGTAACTTATTGGTTCATGAAGACGTAGATCATATTTGCTTTACCGGTAGCGCTGAAGTGGGCCAAAAAATTCGTAGAGTTGCGGCAGAAAGCTGGCATAAAACTACTAGTTGTGAAATGGGAAGCAAATCTGCTTGCATCGTCTTTGATGATGCTGATATAGATATGGCTGTTGATGCAGCTATTGCTAGTGCATTTAAGCTCTCCGGTCAACGTTGCGTATCATCCGGGAGAATGATTGTACAGCGAGGAGTATATGATGAATTTTGCAAGAAGTTTGCTGATAAAGCTAGTAAACTAAAGACCGGTAATCCGTTTAATGAAGACGGTACTGTTAATAAAGATATATACTATGGTGCAATTATTAACGAGTCTGGATTTGCTAAAGTACGGAGCTATAACCATCAAGTAGCGAATGATCCCCAAACTGAAGTTTTACTATCACCGATATATACAGGTAACTTTGGTACTCACTATAGCACACCAATGGTATATAAAGTAGAGTGGCGAGGTGTAGATGCACCGTATTTAAGAAATGAAGTATTCGGTCCTCATGTTGCTCTGATACCGTTTGATACAGTTGAAGAGGGAGTTAAAATTTATAACGATACAGAATATGGGTTGGCAGTTGGCATTCTAACTAACAATTATCGAACAGCTCGTTACTGTAGAGATAATTGTGACACAGGTATGTGTTATTGGAATGGGGGGTCCATTGCAGCGGAAAGTCATTTGTCGTTTGGAGGAGTAAAGAAGAGCGGCAATGGCTTTCCGTCTGCAGCTAAAACCTGGCAGGCAGTTACCCATACAATGTCATGGACAGTCAATCACGGCGAAGATATCGCCTTTCCACAAGGAATGCAAAAATGAAACATATACTAATTTTACTACTATTGCTAACAGTTTTATCTGGGTGTAAACTATATAACTCTCCGACCGGCTCATATTACCCTTATTGGTGGGGTAAACCACCTACAATTCAAACACAAGACCATGTACATCTACCAGGTGGGTATGGTCATGGTAGTAGTACACTAAGAAGCTGGATCGAGCTCAATATAAAACGAGACGCGATTGATAAATCTCTAGAGAAACTATACATTGACAATAACCCCCAGACCTTGCAAGAAGAACTAAGATGAGTTGTTATAAATGTCACAATTGGGAAGATATAGCACCAGACATTTGTCGACAGCGTCTTATTATTGAAGGTACACTTCATAATATATTTCTCCCTGAAGACATGACTCGCTTCTGCCATGAAATAACAACAGTATTGAATATGACGGCAGTTACATCTCCAATATGTAATCATGATCCAGATTATGGGTGGTGCGCGTATACACATTGGAAGGAATCTGGTATGCATATATATGCATGGGATAAGAGGGTACCAAAATTCTTCTCTATAGATCTATATACATGTAAAGCATTCAAGCCTGAGCATGCAATAAATTATACTGAAGATTTTTTTGGTGACAATTTAATCGAATTGGTGTGGAAAGAGTAATATGGCGATAAAAAATACATTTAAGTTTGCCTTCGGAGGTGTTAAGAAGAAAACACGAGCTGGGAGCGGTAAACGGAGTAAAGGAATGAAAAAATATAGAGGTCAAGGTGGACCTCGAAAGCGTTGTAAGAAATGAAAGCAGCAATATATGGTATTGGTAGGATGGGCCGTGTCATTGGATACGCAATGGACCAGCTTGGCTTTGAGCTATATGCTGTCGATACTAGAATGGAAAGTATCGATGCGTTACATGACTTGCTAGGTAATGAGACAGATTTCTCGCTAGATCCAAGCTTTGATTTACTTGACAACGTTAAGCCTGATGTTGTACTATCGTCATTACCATATCATCAAACTGAAAAATTAGCATATCACTGTATTGATAATGGTCTACGTTATTGTGATCTAGGTGGTAGAGTTGATGTGTCAAACAGCATCAATGAATATGCAAAAGAAAACGCTACCAAGCCTGTATTTACCGACTTGGGACTCGCACCAGGCTGGGTTAATATCTTAGCAGAGCAAGGATATAAAAGAATTTACGACGCTACTGACATTAAGATGATGGTTGGTGGCATTCCCCTCATTAGACCGGTAGGTCCTTTGAAGTACGTTATGACATGGTCAATGGACGGCTTGTTGAATGAATATAAAGATAGTTGTGAGGTGTTAACAGACGGAGAAATTGTTACTGTACCTGGCCTATCGCAATATGAAACAGTTGACCCTGAGTGGGAAGGATGTGTATGCTTAGAAGCTTTCTGTACTAGCGGTGGTGCAGCACATACTACTCAACGAATGAAAGATCGTGGAGTTAAAAATTGTGTATATAAAACACTTAGATGGATGGGTCACCATGAGCTAATCGACTTTTTCATGAACAAGTGTAACATGACTGATAGTGAACTAAAACATATTCTTGAAACTAGCGCACAATGTGAAAGATCTCGAGATGATGTGGTTGTAGTCATGGTAGAAGTTAAAAATGATTCTGGATTAATATGGAAAAAAGAGCACGTAATCGAATGTGATAGTAAATTCAGTGCAATGCAAAAATGTACTGCATTTCCTATATCTACAGTAGCTTCTATGATGGCTGAGGGGGTATTTGATGATAGAAAAGATGAAAGACGTGGTTATTATGTAAATTTACCTAACGCTTTAGTTTATTCGGACATACCTTTCGATAAATTTAATACAAAATTAAAGTCTTTATTGGATAAATAATTATATGAGTTGGATAATTGAACATAAAGAGCAATTGATTGGTATTTTAACAGGTGTTGTTGCTGTTGCCTCAGCTATTGCCGCGCTAACAAAGACACCTAAAGATGACAACTGGGTTGGTAAGATATATAAACTAGTTGACTTATTGGCTCTAAACGTCGGTAAAGCTAAAAATAAACCGGGCGAGTAAATTAATTTACTGTAATATATCAATTAACTACACATGCCCTGCCTATAGGTAGGGTATTTTTTTGATAAATACTTGTAATGCAATTTGATGAGCTATATCTTATTTCGGAATCTAGATTTTACAACAGAAATCTACACCGCAAATTCTGGGTGCAAGGGTCATTTGACAATAGAATAAGAGAAAAGCTTCTTCATATTGCACAAGACGTTGCTGATAATTCAGGTGTAAGTAATATAGATGACATACAACTGACCGGTTCTCTTGCAAACTACAACTACACAAAATATTCAGACTTAGACGTTCACATTTTGACAGACTTTTCAAAGATAAACCACGATACAGATTTAGTAAAAGCAGCTTTAGATGGGAGGCGGTTTATTTGGAATCTGAGACACAATATAACCATTCACAGTCATGAAGTAGAACTATACTTTCAAGATACAAATGAACCTCACATCGCATCTGGCCTCTTTTCACTATTAACAAATACCTGGATTACCGAACCGAAATATGACCCACCAATGATTGATCCAAACGATGTCAGTAAAAAGGTATCAACTATCAATCACGACATAAAAAAGCTTATACATGGAATACAGAATGCTAGTGATTCTAAGGAGGCTCAAATATATTACACCAAAGGCAAAGCGTTAAAAGGTAAAATTAAGCGAATGAGGCAATCCGGACTACAAAGAGAAGGTGAATTTTCTGTCGAGAATTTAGCATTCAAAGATTTGAGAAACAATGGAGCTATAGGCAATTTAATCAACGCCATATCAACATCATATGGTAAAATTTACAGTGAAGAGACAGTAGACAACAAACAAGAAGTATTAGCAAAAAAAGTATTTGGTATACCCGACAGTATGAAGAAAATATTCGGTACTGAAAATAAAAGGGGCCCTCGACATCATAAATGGGGTACCGGGCAGCAACGGTTACATCAAAATATGGTGCCTGATATGCATAAGACTGATCCCACATTGAATTATAAAATTGAAATGCTAAGAAAACAACCTGGCAAACAAATCGTTTCACTTACAGATCTAAAATACATTATACCTAAGTATAATATTAAAGATCTGTCTCATGATACATCTAGACCAGATCCTAAATTTTTAGGTACCACTGGTATCATGATATATTTTGACAAACACAGCCACAGCTATTGTATTGAAAAACTATGAAACCTTTTTATGTAGAAGAAGCTTTTAGATTTAGCTCAAAAGCCAATAACGCCAATGAGCGATCTAATTTTGAGCAATGGTATACTGAGCAGATCAATTTGTTTGGTCAAGAGGTTGAATATCACACTTACAAATACTCACTTACCGGTCATGATATGGTTTATGGTGAACAACCTGCAGTATCGTATAAGAACGCAGTGAAGATTGTGATGTTACTTGAATTAAACGAGAGTTCTATCATTTTTTCGAAATTCGGTATACAGTCTGAGGATGACATAACAGCTTTTGTACCTATTAGTTCTTACTACACCTTACTATCAAGCTCAGACACTCCTAGGCCAGAGCCCAAGGCTGGTAATGTATTCACCTTATCTGAATACGGTGATGACAGGGTTGGTGGTCGTGGTGGTAAATCGTTTGAGGTAACACAAAGACTTGATCAAGATATTTCAAAAATAAATCCACTAGCTGGACATTATGTATGGATGCTACAAGCTAAACGTCTAGACTATACGTTTGAACCCGGCCTTACTGCTGAAAAAGCTTCCGATCAAGTTTATGATAATAGCTTTGCGGGTAGATTATCTGGTGGCACCAACCCGCAAACCGATATCAAGGTGACTACTGACGATGTCAACGTTGAAGCTAAAAGTAATTTCGACTATACTGACATTAAAGATGCGGATGATGTATATGGTGACTACTATTAAAAGCTTCTGCCACGATAAAACATATCATAATTAGGTAGCGGCTCATTACGTAATCGAGAAATATAATTATCAGCTACTTTAGTACCAGTAAATACCATAGGGATAACATCATTGTTATCACCAACAAACTGATATTCAATACCCTCCTGTACAGGTTTTATGTTATACAATGTATACTTAACTCCTGGGGCGAATGGGGTATCGTTTCGAGCCTTTCGCTGAACTTGATGAGCATTAACAGGTTGCGGGCCAGATCCACCCATACTTTGAACCGTTGCCATAGTTATTTCTGTTCCAATAATATAATGCATTAACTATCATTACTATTTAGTAGATTTTTAATATCTGCAATAGTACCTGGAGTTTCTTCGTCGATATACTTCTGTAATGCTAACGGTTTTACCCAAGACTTATCATTATCCAGATTAATTTTCAGCTGGTGAGCCTTTTTGTCAATAACTTCAATTCCTCTAATTAGAGCGACCCAGCGTGACATTTCATATAAAGTAATATCCTTAGCCTCGTCGCCTATATCAATTCGATGGAGCTCCGATGTATCAATGTTTAGTATTTTGTCTAGTTTCATATTCTGTAAATAATATTCTAACACTCTCGTGTATATATCCATGCATTATAGCTATTACCGAATTATTGTCAACGCTAAAATCAAAAGATTTCAGAATTTCTACTAAACTAAGCATAGCCGCCTCTGTCTTGCTTATTCTAATTTGCAGCTCTTGCTTTTCATCAATACTCTCAACCTCTCGATCAACCTGATCACGGACACATTGAAATATTAGTTTTATTGTTCGATAGAGAACTTGAGTATAATCATCATCACCTATGACTTTATGTACGGTACCCTTTTTATATTGGTAATATTGATTAATGTCATGATGCCGATATAACTCTACTTCAGTGTCTATAAGATTACCCATCTTAGGAATATCCAATTGCTCACTACTTGGTTGTATACCTGACGCAGGTTTTTCCTTAAATGTATCCCAAAGATGTTGTTTTTTTTCTTCCATTATACTAATCCTGGTGGTGGTTGCATTGGTTCTGTCTTTGCAACCGTCTCTATGTCGATATAAACAGCGCTACTTCTATTACACGACAAACAATCAAACTCATTATCTTCATCTAGTCGAACACTAATTACATTCAACTCATTACAATAAGCACATGGTAGGGTAGCTGTTTGTTTTGATATTTCTTCTGCAATTTCTCGCTCAATTTCTTTATTTTTTGTGATAACCTTTATACGGTTGTAATATGTAAATGCATGCCAGGCGATAAATTGAATGATTGTTACAAATATGAACGTTTTTATAAAAGAAACGTTAAACTCGGACAAAAAGAGGGCGGCGGCGGCGCTAACTCCGAGCGTAATACCTAAAGACCGTAATATATCTATCACACAATAAGTTTATACTACTTTTTAGGATTTTCAACTGAAAACTTATCTATATCTTCACCCATAGAGTGAATTAATTTTTGCACCATAGCGGCTTTTTTGGCAATTTTCTTAATTTGTGCAATAGCGTCAGGCTTATCTTCTATAACTGTACTACTGCCAGCTATATTCAATGCATCCAGCACCTTTTCAGACTGTACGTACAAATCACCAAGCATTTCAACCATCATCTGTGAGCCGTAAATGTCTGGACCTTTAGCTAGTGCATTGTTTGGGTGTTGAGGGTCACCCTTTGCTTTGTAGAGTAAGTCCAAAAGAGTCATGGATTTAGGTCCAACGTTGCGACCTGACATACCAGTAGCCCACTTATCCGAAAACGCAACCAAATCCTCAAACAGTAACTTTTTTGCCATACTAAAGTATTTATTGCTGAAAAAATGTATTCCTTGAAATAAATAATTATGAATATGAGTATCTTTGAGAAAAAATTTATAACCCTTATGGAGCAGCCTGTTGAAGCTCCTTCCCCTGAAGCTATCCCTGAAGAACCTGTCGACCCTACAGACCCTTCAATACCAACTAGTGATACACTAACTGCAATTGACGATGTGGGCGACAACCCGTCTATTGGTTGGAGAAAAGAGACAAACTCCAAGCAGCGTGACCAAATTCAGGGATGGATTGGTCAGTTAGAAACTTTTAATGGCTTCTTAAACGGTGTTGACAGCAACTCAATGCAAGCTCAACTTAATAATGCGGATTGTGACACCCTTTTCAACGGTGTTTCGAAGAGTGAGACCAAGAAAATCTCAAGAATTGCCCAAGATATTAGTGGATTAGTAGAGTCCCTTAAAGGTTACCTTTTATCCGCGGACTCAGAATAATTTATAAACAAATTGAATAAATAATTATATGGCAAGTGCATTAACAATTGGATTAAATACGACACACACCGCGGACTTGACGACAGACGCCGCAATCACGGATACTACCTTATTTGTTGACTCCGCTCCGATAATGTATAGTACCGCTACTGTTAATGGTGCGTGGGGCTGGAAGGCGCGTGTTGGTAGCCCCACCGGCTTGACCTACGAGCCTGGTACTAAATTTAGATTTACAGACGGAACTAATACACAAGTATATGAATTAGTATCTGTAGCAGATGGTACCAGTCCTGCTGGTACCAATAACGAATGGACAATTGTACAAGAAGATCTCACCGGTGGTTTAACTGAAGCCAGAGCTACTCAAGAGAGAAGTGAATTTGAAGTTGGTGGTTCTGCTAGTATCGCCAATATGGATGGTGAATATTATGTTGTTCACCATTCCAGTGGCAATAAGTACCAAGTTTGGTTTGACGGTACCGGTTCTACAACTGCTCCTTCAAAAGTTTCATCAAGTCATATATTAGTCAAATCTGATATCTCAGGCGCGACGGATACAACGAATGGTATCGCAACTGCACATAGATTGGTAATTGCCGCCATCGACGATTCTACACATGGTGGTGATGTTGATGCACCATTTGGCGCCTCTGGTGGAGCTGGTGCATTTGTAGAGCATAAAGATGCTCACACAGGTGCTGCTGCAAACATAACTATTGGAACAATGGATCCTGGTACAATATACACAACCCAAGAAGGTGCAACAGTTGAAATGCTTGTTCGTCCAACCTGTACAGGCTCACTTGGTCGTGGTACTGGTGGTGGTGGTGGTCGTCGCAGAAGGTTGCGTCACTTAGGCTACTGCTAAAAGTATATTAGCTTTCAATCCCGTATAAGAATTATCTAAGATGAACTTGTACGGGATTTCGTTTATACCAAGCCCAATTGCCATGTCATTGAAGTCTTTGAACTTCTTACCGTATTTTTTCGGCCATATAAACACCGTTTCACCTTGTTCGATCAATTTTTCTGTTTTCTTCTTAGCTGCTGTATCTTGCCACTGAGAATCTAGTACCCATATCGTTTTATGGAATGGAAACGCTTTTATCTGTTCAGCTTGCTTAGATGTAAACAGCAAATCGCTGTTTTCTTGAATTCCTGCAACAGCTATCCCATTCTTGACAAAACATGAGTCAATTGGCCCTTCGAAAATGAAGATATTGTCTATATCCCGGTCTACATTGTCAACGTTGAAAAGTGTCTTTTCACTTTGTACTTTAGACAGGTATTTAGGGAACTTTTCATTGTCGAAAACGGTTCTAGTCTGGTAATGAACTATATTACCGCCTGTATCGTAAAATGGTAGAATTAACCGGTTTCTATGCACGTAGTCCCTCAAACTCACCCATAGTGTCTTAGGTCTATTACACGCGGTCATCAAGTTTCTTTCGTTAATAGTGTCATACACGCGTTTTACAATTTCATCATCTTTATAATACTCCATTTGGCAAGAATCTAATAGATTAATGGCGTCTTCCGGAAGAATATGTCCCTGTGAATTGGAAATTACAGGAGATTCGTTCTTAGTAATGTCTGTTGGAAGAATATCGTAGTCTTGTATCTCTTTTCTTACATCGTCATAGGAAATACCCTCTACATGTAGAATGAATTTTAGCGGAGTTCCGGTCCATCCACAATTATGGCAGTATATATAGCTGTCTTTTAGGATGTAATATAGCCGGCGCTTTCTTCCCCAGCTTTTTCCTTCTCTGCATACAGGGCACCCACCTTCGTATATGCGGCCATTATGCTTTCGCTTAGGATAACCAGCTAATTGAAGAAATTTCTGTAGAGAGTAATCTTCTGGTAATATCACACAGGTATTATAGCTACATAGCAGCGGAAATACTACTTTTCTGTAGTAGGATCAGGTGATGGCTTATAAGGAACATCTTCGAGTTCCTTTACAATGTCAGTATTTACCCCTGGAGTTGCAGAATTTGGATTCTTTCGAACCTCAACTATACCTTTTTGAATAAACTCGCCAGAAGAGGGACAGGTCCAGCGCGCTTCTACATAAATATCACCATCCATCTCATACTCAATAATCTTAGGTTTAACTGGTCGACCAGAATACGGGGAAATAATTTGCTTCGGTGTTACTCTATCCATTTTAATTACTTAGTCTATTCATTTTTGTTTTCTATATACTGAGACCGACATGTTTTGTATATATTGCGCGGTAACTTTTCAATTTTATCCAAAATCTTATTATCTACTCCAAACAAAAAATTGTCGATGGGAATTTTTCTAACCTTCATCTTTGGTAATGACAGAAAACAGACACTATCATCTGTTTTTTCCATAAACACAAAAAACTCACCCAAATACTTTCCCCCTGTAACAGCATATACTGAGCGCTTTGAAGGGAATTTAAGATAAACTCTTATACCATTCAATAGTTTCTTTAAGTCCATCATTAAAATCAGTATACTCTATATCCGCTATTGCCCGTAGTTTACTACAATCAATAGAATACCTAAAATCATGGCCCGGTCGGTCATTGACAAATTTAATAAGATTATATGGTTTTTTTAATACTTGTAAAACTTTCTTGACAAGGCTTAAATTAGACAACTCATACCCGGATCCTATATTATATACCTGTCCCGATTTCCCTTTATTGTACATTTCCCAAATTGCTCGACAATGGTCTTCTACAAAAATCCATTCACGAACATTATCACCTTTACCATATACCGGTATTGATACATCGTTCAAGGCATTGCTTATAACTTTAGGTAACAGCTTTTCTGTATGTTGTCTAGGCCCGTAATTATTACAGCATCTAGTTGTCACCACATCTAGACCATACGTTTTATTATAAGCTCTAACTAATAGATCAGAACTAGCTTTTGTAGCAGAATATACATTGTTAGGTTCTAATACCTTACTTTCTAGGAAAGATGGGCCATCTTCTCTCAAAGCACCATATACCTCGTCCGTCGAAATATGTATAAGCCTACACTTAGAATGTTTACGGACACTCTCTAGCAAATTAAATGTACCTACTATATTAGTCTGTACAAATTGACTAGGACCGTCAATGCTATTATCTACATGGCTCTCTGCAGCAAAATGAAATATACCTTTGACACTGGTATATTTAAGAAAACAATCTATAACTCCTGGCTTGGTTATATCCTCTTCATACACACTAACACGAGGGTTCTTACTAATATGGCTCTTATTACTCGCGTATGTCAGCGAATCTATAACATGTATATCATACGGTACAGCTTCTGCCAAGTAATTGACAAAATTACTACCTATGAACCCGCATCCACCTGTAACTATATAACTCATGTAGTTTCTTGAAGTTGTGTGGCTAGTCGATGTTTATTTAAGAGATGTCTCTTATACTGACAGTTAGACATTTCCTTAACTAAAGAATAAAATGCCTCCTCATTAATAATCCCCATCTTATACGCAACTTCCTCTACACATCCAATCATTTGACCAGTTCTTGATTGAATAGATTTGACGAACATTGAAGCTTCAAACATAGCATCAGCGCTACCAGTATCAAACCATGCTGCGTTATCTCTCAAGATCTTAACGTTGAGTTTTCCGTCTTCAATGTATGAATTATTAAGATCAGTAATTTCAAGCTCATTTCGCTCAGACGGCTTAAGTGTACGTGTTCGCTGCAGTACAGTGTTATCATAAAAATACAACCCTGGAACAGCGTAGTTTGATTTTGGTATCTCAGGCTTTTCGTCTATACCATTAACTTGCACCTTACCACTGTACCGGTCACGCCGATCACAAAAATCAACAACACCGTAATCTTGAGGATTGGATACACGATAACCAAACACCCAATTAGTATTCATTTTACTGATATACATTAAGTCTTTATAGAAATCCTCACCATAAAAAATGTTATCCCCGAGCGCTAGCGCAGCCGGGTCTTCATCTGTTAGAAAGTTGTTAGCTTCCGCAACTAAAAATGCATCAGCAAGGCCTCGAGGCTTATCTTGCACGGCATACTTAACGCTTAGACCTAAATGCTCACCCGTACCAAACAAGTTATTAAAATTGTTAATTTGATCCGGAGTAGATATAATTAGTATATCACTAATAGCTGCGGACATAAGTGTCGCTAGCGGATAATAAACCATCGGCTTGTCATATACTGGCAACAATTGCTTATTGACTACATTTGTCATAGGGCTCAATCTAGAGCCACGACCACCTGCTAAAATAATTCCTTTTCTATATCCTGCCATTACTTGTTCTTTCGTTTAGTCTTAATATGCAATGTTTTAACGAATCTGCTACATTGGGCATATCGAATCTACCTTTTGTTTTTAATTTGCCTCCGCTTAAAGTGCAGTTTGACCTAACTGCCTTGAGATCTAATTCCTCAATAGGTACAACCTTCCAATTCCTGTTCCTCATACCTCCTTCTCTGAGAAAATCAATTACCTGTGCACCAGTAAGTATACCATTATTGACTATATTGTATATCCCTTGTGGTAAAGTATTGCGATGTACACAGAAATGCTCAACAGCTTTACATAGATCATATACACAAGTAAAACTATTAGGAAAACTAACAATATTATCATAGTGTAGGTACTTGTTTAGAATATTCTTTCGATGACCAGTACCACAAAATGGCATTCGCACTCTAAAGATAAATCCTTCTATATCTTCTAGTGCCAATTCACCAGCATGCTTAGACTTACTATAAAAGCTGCTGTGGTCGGTATACAAGCCGAGGTTAGGTATATCGTCTTCAGTAAAAAAATGATCTCCCTCATATATACAGCCACTTGAGACATGTATCACAGGAATCTTAAATAGATTTAGAGTTTCAGCAGTTTTAACCGGCGCAGTGACATTATACTCCCAGCATTTCCACTTTTCATCTTCACATCCATCTACGTTTGGATACCCCGTGTAGCCAGAACAATTGACTGCAACGTCAAACCGCTTATTATGAAGATAACTCTTGAAATCTATAGAATCATAATCTACTTTAGTATAGGTATAGTCAACCTGCTTTTGGGTTATCTGCTCTACATCACATATGTGTGACAAGTAATTAAACAAGTGATTACCAATATAACCTCCGCCAAGAATAAGAACGTTCATATAATTATATTATCTACAACTACATATCAGATCCACCAG
>Ga0098044_1001180_pt1 | contig 13769 bp, 8 predicted proteins | sample 10_taG_FD_75053 | JGI IMG/M metagenome (GOLD analysis project Ga0098044, IMG submission 75053) | Marine viral communities from the Subarctic Pacific Ocean - 10_ETSP_OMZ_AT15264 metaG | ecosystem: Environmental > Aquatic > Marine > Oceanic | place: Pacific Ocean | collected 2015-01-16 | reverse complement strand
AGGCAATTCTTCGCATTACAAAGAAGTCAAATAAAATATATCTTAGGCACAGGAGACGGATCAACCGAACCAGGAGAGGATCCTATGGTTCCTCCGGGGCAATCAATTATCGATATGACAACGGCAATGCAGCGATATGTTTTTCCACCAAGTATGGATTTTATCAATTATCCCAATGATGTGACACCTTTTGCAATGTATATATTTGAATTTAGCCATGATTTAAACCAACAAGACTTGGTAGATATATGGCAAAACTTACCTCCAAGAATCGGCAGAGCGTTCGACCCAAAAGAGAGTCTAGCATCAGATGAAATAGTAAAAACACAAACATTATCACATCCAATAGCAACAGGCGAGTTATTAGGGGATACTAACAATATGAGCCAGATGCGATGGATGGTGTTTAAGGTTAAACAGAGAGCACAAACCAATTATTTTAGAAAAGTAGCTCAGGAAAATACGGATCTTGCAGTACAGCCTACTTTTGGTCCCGCTTTCCGCAATCAAACTTTAAATATATTATCTACAGTCGCTCAAGGCGCAGCCCAAGGCGCACTTCAGAAAACTGAAGAGTTTAAGCAAACATATAATTGGCCATATGATTTCTTCTCTTTAGTCGAACTAGCCAAAATCGATGATGAGATCACGTTCGCCCCGGTGATACCGCAACCACCCCTGGCGACTGTAACTGGAGACACCACAAACGTTAGACCCGGTAACCTCTCGGCAGTATATAACCACACCCATACATATACTATTGATGCGAATGGAAATGGTACTACGAACTTGGTAACCGTTTCTACTCCGTTGGGAGTCGATGCTCATAGTCACCAAATAGTTAACTTTACGCTTAGCGAACACACTGATGCATATGGATACGGACCTCACAACCATGATATACTTGGGTCTAGCGGAGGCACTGCCACTGGACCCGGCACCACTGGACCCGGCAGCCCCGGCGGCGGCGGCTCTGGAGGAGGAGGCGGTGGTGGAGGTTATGGACCCAGATAAAATTAATAACCGCAATACAATAAAAGAGAGTGCACGATAATTAATATAGGTTTTATACAATAATGGAATTTTTTAACAAAAAAGAAGAGGTAATCGACTTTCAGCTTACACAATATGGCAAATATTTATTGTCTTTGGGTAAGCTTAAGCCTGTTTATTATGCTTTTTATGATGATGGCATTGTATATGACTCAAATTTTATGGGGTTTGATGAAAGCCATAATGATGCCAATCCGCGAATTCAAGAACAAACGCCCAATATAAAACCGTTCCATAATTTCCACAGTATTGAAGATGATTTGAAGCGAGCAATTGAAGCAAAGAATTCCGGGAATGAAGCTCTTGCTCAGCAAATGTTGCAACAAACAGCAGATAAATCTCAAATTATGACCACTCCCCTTGCACAGTCTGATTTAGGCAGTGACAAGATGCCTGCTTGGGACATTTCCCTTTTAAGTGGTCGAATTTTAACTGGGAGCACAACAGAAACATTAACTTTATCTGGCTCCAATGCAATATTGAACATTCCTCAAATTGAGGTAGAAGTTAAATATACGATTAATATTAAAGATGAACTTTCCAACATCTCACAAGATATAATTGATGCCGTAAACCGTGGTGAAATTGATGGCGTGCCTCAAGCAATTTTAGAACAAATACTTGGGACAAATACGGGCTATGACGACGCCAGCTATACTATACAAGTATATGATGACGGAACGTCCTTTGACATTATTCAAGACGATCTTATAGTTCAGGTCATGGAAGATAATGTTTTATATGCAAATGATAATTTTGAAATAGAAATATTTTCAATAAGCGATGTGACCCTCCCTGGAGGGGGAGCGGGAACCGTAAAACAAGTAGATCAGCTTAGATTTTTGGTGGAACCAGAAATGATTATCGACGACATTCTGTATGATGAAGAAGAGATAAACAGAAATCCAATTCCCAATATAGATGGCAGTTTTGCTGATTATTATTTTGATATTGAAACTGATGATCAAATAGAGGCATCGTTCATTTGTAATAAAATTAAAAATGGTGAGAAAGATCAGTATAGATTTGCTCGAAATGATTTCGAGTGTCCAGACGTAAAACCAAATTATCAATTCCTTGATCCCTATGCGGCAAAGCCTGATGATGACGAATGTGGGAGTGAATAAAAGAAATGGCTAATGGATGTGCAGCATTTGGTAGAATTATTCCTGATGCCTATATTGATAAGGTCTTCTTGGAAGAGGCGTTGATTGACACAAACAACGATGGCACCGTAGATACACAAACACCAAAAATTACTGTTAATGTAAAGCTAGTCGATCAACTTAATGATAACGGCACCTATTCGCTTTTGGGAGATGTCCTCAATCAACAGCAAGAAGGTTCGGCAAACCCGGTAGATCTTAAAGAAATGTTTTGGATTCGGTGCGTAATGACAACTTCCGAAGCCTCAACTGAAGCTTTCGAAGAAGCGCTTGTAGAAGAGACGGGAGCACATATTAACCAGAGATTAAATCTTGCTCAAAACGCTGTTCACCGTATTGGTGATTATTCCGCCTATACAACGTTAAATGCAATAACCTCTACATATACAAACAGTGATGGCGATGTGGAACTTATTAAGTCTTTTACATTTGATCTCCCAGAGGGTGCTATAATAGAGCACTTACATGTATTTGCGTTTGTGCAGTTACAAACTGCTTACCTTGCAAGCCAATTGAATCTAATTGTGCCCGAACCACTAGAATGGAAGATGGGCAAAGTTGAGCAAGAAATGGTTATTGAAAACTCTCAAGTCGTTTCTATGAGAAGAGGATTCGAAGCTCAAGGTGTTACAACTAATGTCGAAAACCATGTGCATGGCTATGACGGCTTGACTGTCAATGGCGACGGATATACAGCATACGCAGTTCACCCCGACGAGTCTGAGATTAGGCACAGGCATCAAGTAATTGACGGGGTTGTTCAAAGCGCACAAAGCAATTGCTGGAGAGCGGATCCGACCGATCCAGAAAGCTGCCAAGAGATATACAGTGAGTCTCGTGTAGACCCTGATGGTGCCAGAAGACGCCACCAGGGACCAGCCGGTGTCGGTCCACACATTCACCAATTGCAATCGAAATGGGAACCAATTTCCAATGTTCAGGATTTTCGCATTAGAGATGAGATAGATGTGCTCATAGCGGAGTTTACTTCATTAACCCAGGCGCAAGAAAGCTTTCCAGGACAAAAGGATATCATTGCCCCAATAATGTCTAATGACTCATATTTTTCTGAACTGTTCTTAACAAAAGATGAAAACAAAGGTATAAGATTCTTGTTCGCATTTGACTACGGAAAGTTTTGCATCGAGAAATCTAAATATTATCACATAATTTCTAAGTTCCCTGATAGCACAAAACAAGCAATAGTTAATAATTCTACCCTAACTCAATTTATAATAAGCAGAAGACAAGTGAGAGAAAAGCCAGCACAAAACAGTCTGGGCTCACCAGTCAGAGATCGTGTTATGGATGATGGCTCTATAGAGATTCCTATAGTGACCTCCCTTGGGTCCAACGCTATATCTGAAATTAACTTACTTTTACCCAACCAATCTCCCACTGGTGGTTCATCATTAAGATATTTTACTGGTATCGATATAGCTACATATTTTCCAAAAAGTGATGGTTTTTACCAATATTCCATCGATATTGAGATTATCGATGGATTTGTACCAATAATTCAAGCAAATTTAGACTTAGCTTCACGCGCCGCATATGAGTATCAGCCATATGTTGCTTTAACAGAAATACCCGGTGTATATGATAGATTAAGTAGAAAATTTACTACAAAAGGTATAGATATACTTAGCACACACCCGGCCGGGCTTGATCAAATAGTAAACGGATATCTTAATGGACTTGGAATGTGGATTGACTTAGATTCATTTATACCCGAAACAATTATAACTAAACGATTTTATTATGGCGCTAAAATATTAAATCTTATTTCTCCTGAAACGGGAAGCATCGATGGGGTATTATTGTTTGATAAGCTATTAACACTTCTAGTATCTCAGATTACCAATTTAATGAAGATAGGTCATAGCGGTGGAGGAGTGGAAGATACTGTCGCCAATCAGCCATCAGATAGAACGTCCCTATTCAAACCCCAGGCAATGAAAATAAAAGAGTATTTCGAAAACACAATTGGAGCGAGATACCTAAAGGAATCTTACATCAACAACGTTGGGAATGCACCAGTAAGCGCCCACAAAGGCTTGTCCACTTATTCACAGGCTGAACTATTAGCTGCAACACAAGAAGAAGTCAATCTTGATTCAACATCTAACAGGTATAAGAGTATAGAAGAAGTATTTGGGGAGGCTGGTATTACATATAATATAGTGCCCCTGACCACGACAACCACAGCCCCCACCCAACAACTTGTATCAGCAGTTAATTTTACTTCCTTTTCACCAGGAGCTACCGGAGATCTTAATGTTAATATATTAAGCCCCCAAGATCTGGCAGTTCCCGAGGTAATACTAGATCCCCCCCCAGAGCAGGTCTTCGCCCCATTGTTACAAAGCCTACGAGATACGCCCGAAACAACCTCCGATCAACTACAAGTAGAGGTAGACGTTTTAACAGAATTTGGTTCAACGGTACCCACGCCCACAGATCCATCCGTAGCCACTATATCGATGCGAAATGTGACCTTTCAGGCAAAACCGATTGGACAACTGGTTGTTGCACCTGGAATGGGAAATGTCTTCTATCTTTGTCGCCAAACTAGAAGATCTGATGTAGAAGTGCTTAACTCATATTTCCTAGTAAGCCCCGCTGAGAGCACAGGTGCAACCGGCACCACTTCAAATATCAGACCCGGAACTATTTCGGCAGCATACAATCATACTCACACATATACCATTGATGCCTATGGAAATGGTTCCACCTCTGTTGGAGGAGATAACTCACATACGCATCAAATATCCAATTTCGTAGTCTCGGACGAAATTGTAACTTCTACATGGGTTTATAACAATTATGGTTCAGATCCAGGCGAAACCCACGATCATGGACTTTAAAAGGAGGATAACATATTATGGCAATTAAGAAATGTTTTGTTACAGAAGAAGTCGTTGAAACTACAACCGCAGCCACCGCTGCTGCCACCGATCCGGCACCTGTTACTTCCCCAGCAGTAAGACCGGCAAAAGTTGTAGAGCACGTTTCTCTTGGAAAAATTGCAAAATACGTTGAAGAAGGTTTATATACCGAAGATGGTGCTGGGGCGAGCATCATGCACCACAACTGGGGCAATCATCGCGTAAGTGTAAACAGACCCAGTGACATATCAGATCCTCTTCGAGCAGAAGCAAGAAAATATTTTGTACGAAACAAGCAAGACCAACTGGTGTATCTTAACAGCAGTTTAGATGACAGTGTTAATTACAGTTGGAGTCCTCAAAATCCAACTGGACAATCTCATGCTATGTCAGCAGCGGGAGCATCATCCCCGATTAGCATAAGTATTATGCCCGGAGCAACAAGTGAAACACAAGGAACGACAGACTTATTTAAATCGTATACTTCCCAGGTAAGAGTGGAGAGCGATTTGTTTATTAACAATACCGCAGACTATGAGAATGCGAACTTTTATCAATCGGAACTGGAAGCAATGTGGACCGCGTTCATTGATGGCGGACATTTTGGTGGTGCAGCGGATCCCTTTCTTTCAAGACCTGGACCTCTTATTGACACAACACAAACATTTACCGATCATTATACCAACATTACCATACCTTTTTCTACAAGAGAGCTAGAACTATATGTAAACAATGTTCAGAACCCGGCTTATGCAAATATTGAGGCTAAATATAACTTTTATGAAAAAGGATATGAAAATGCAACTTTTGTTACACAAACGCCGCCGGAAGTAATTTTGCCAAATTTATATTCAATAATAACCAAAGATGGGGCGGGGATGGGAGTACAAAATTATCTCGCCACGTTGGGAATCGGCGCTAAGTATGTTAAAAATGTTCAAGCACTAGAGAAGGTGCCCCAAGCCGTTGCACTTTGGCAAAATTATATCGATCATTTTCAAAATATAGGATTCCCAAGTTCGCAAATCAACTCATTGAAGAAAGGCAGCGATCATGATGATGTTCACCCAATGAACAATACTTTAGAATTAAAAACAGAAAAAACGGGAGACTTTCTTAACGCCGCAGAACTATCGGGTATGACGGATAATATTTTAAAATATGCTATGAACGAAGTGGTAGCCTGGATGGAGCAGACTCCAACTAATCCAAGCAATATACCACCAAGCGATCTTTATCGAACCAAACTTCCATTCGCGATATCAGCCGAAAAAATAGTTGTCACACATGAGCAATCTGACAGAACTGCACTGGTAGAGACAACAACTTCTGAGTTTAATACAGAAATAAATGTGGAAGATGTTTTTTTGATGAATTTAGATTTGTGGATCCAGGCATATTTTGATCCAAATACTATCCATAATTTTGAACCAGGGGTACGTTTTGATGCCGAGTCAATTTTTCTTGGCATCCCTCAAGCCCAAGCCACCACACCAAATGAGTGTAACGCCTTTAGAGATGCTTTGCAGGCAATTATTTTATCTGGAAAAATTCAACAACTTATTAATGACCGTTTTAGAACATTTGAAGAAATGCTTGAGGGCAAAGAGGCATATAATGAAACTGTTATATATGAAATTGTTAAAACCGCTGCTGGTCAGGCATCGTCCGTCATGCAAAGAGTATTTATCCCAAATACAAGCGAGCTTGATATACTCCACTATATTGATACGCAAGTTAAATACGACAAAGAATACACATATGACATATATGCTCATCAATTAATTGTGGGCACTCAATATAGTTACACTAACTATACTGATTTAACCCAATATACAACGCCGCCTAAAAAAGCAATGCAGTTTGGAGTCACCTATGGACCTTCTCTTAAAATTGCTAGATTACCAATATACACACAAAATACAAAAATTCTTGATGCAGCACCTGTTTGGCCAAATGTGAGCCTTATCCCATATAAGGGTGTGTCAAACAAATTCTTAATAAACCTAAGCTCAAATGTCGGAGACTACGATATGCAGCCGATTATCATAAATGATCAAGACGCAACTTTCGCAGAGAACTTCCGAATGGCACGCCAGTTATTTCCAGATGACCCTATTAATTTTAAGTCCGATGATCCGGTTAAGCGTTTTGAAATATATAGAATGGATACACCACCTACTGCATATACGGATTTTCTTGGACATCTCCTTACAATTGAGGAATCGACAATAGCTACGGCAGTTTCATATATTGACAATATTGTTCCAAATCAAAAATACTATTATATGTTTAGAGCAACCGATGTACACAATAATCGCTCTAATCCCACCGATGTGTATCAGGTTGAAATACGAGAATTTGATGGTATGATATTTTTTCACACAAGCATATATACCTTTGAAGATCCTATTGAGAGCAACAACAATGTAAGCACTTTAAGGAGCTTTAGGAGATATCTTAAGATTAATCCAAACTTAGTTCAATCGCTTGTAAACGAGAGTGAGACATTTGGACAAACAGGAGGAACAACTTCTGCCTATAACGCAAATAAAGTTATATTAGGCAAAGCAGGCGAAACAGTATGGTCATCGACTATAAATCCAAAAAAATTCAAAATAAGAGTTACATCAAAAAATTCAGGAAAAAAATTCGATTTAAATCTTACGTGCAAAGTTCAATATAATAAGACCACTCAACCAACTTAAAACAGGAAATCTTAATAGCTAAAATTTTGGCATTTTAATCTAATCAAATACTAATTACAACTATACGGAGAATATATAAATGGCGTTTCTTGACAACTCGGGTGATATTATACTCGACGCAGTGTTAACAGACACGGGAAGAATGAGACTGGCAAAGGGCGATGGCTCATTTAGCATTACAAAATTTGCCTTTGGGGATGATGAAATTAATTATAAACTGTATGATAAGAATCATGCAAGCGGATCTGCTTATTATGATATTGAGATTTTGCAAACACCAGTTCTTGAAGCATTTACAAACAACACTTCTCTTCTGAAATCAAAACTTCTTTCAATCTCAAGAACAAATCTCTTATATCTTCCAGTTATTAGGCGGAATACGACTGATGGTCTCGCAGATAATGCAAACACTAACATGATAACCGTTCTGGCAGATGAAAATAGCTGGAACACAGCGGCTAATGATATAACAGGTAATCACACCGATGCTCTTATTGTTGGGTTTGACCTTAGCCTCTCGTCGAATACAATAGTGCTTGATCAGGGTATCGAAAGCAATGCTATAGGCGATGGACAATATGTTCCTTTAGACGCGGATCTGGTTGAGACACAATATATTATTGAAATGGATAATCGCTTAGGGTATATTGCCGACAAAGATGGCAACGCAGCAACGCCATCCTTTATTGATGATGACGGCATCGCATCTTATTATTTCTCACAATCAACAAATGCAGAGTATTTTGGAACAGTGGGTTCTACTGTCATCGCAGGACCAAGAGGAACAAGATTATTGTTCTTAGTCGGACCTTCAACAGATTTAGCAACAAGCACATATTTATTTAACCAACTCGGCAGCGATGGCACAATCGCCAGCGTGAATGTGAAACAAATTGATACCACCGTTCGAATTACAGGCGCTACAACAGGATATAGAGTTGATCTTCCAATAAGAATTGTGAAGAAGAATGCATAACAGGACTTAAACATGGCAACCACTTTTAAAACATTAACCGCAAACGACATTGTAAATACAAGAACAATTCTTCACGAAGCAATTCCGCTAACTGGTACTATTAGTTCTGGAACATACACCGATCTCAATATTAAAAAGTATTCTCATGGTATGTTCGAGTCTGTTTATGATTATCCTTATTTAAGTTCTTCTGCAAATCACATATATGATATTACGGTTGGCTTCTCTTCAGCTTCCGTGATGTCAGCTTCCACTCCAGTTACGCAACAAGCCAAAAAGATTAATGTCTATACTCAAATGGCTCAAGTTCTTATGGGGTATAATTCACTTGGAGAGGTTCAAGAATTTGATCAAGATGGAAATCTCAGCGACACCGCTACTTCTGGTCAGTCAAATAGCAAGATGAGAGAAGTGTTCTTCATAAACTTTGCTCGCCTTCTTGGTAAAGATGAGCTTAAAAAAGGCAGCTTTCAAATCTCGTTTATTACAGGAGGAGCGCCATCGGCATTTACTCTTTCTGGTCAAGGCGACAATATTTTAACTCTTGGAGATTACTCTGCAACCAGCAGTTACTATGTTAACTCCCCCGCTGGAGAATATGGTATATTATATACATCTTCGGTGGGTCCGAACACTGCGGGAACGAGTGGATATGGATTACTATTTTATCAAGCAGGTATCGCTGTTGTTACGGGTGCAATCTGGGCAAATCCATCGGGCGAGGATGTCTCCGGGAACAAATTTGAGTTTTCCGGCTCGGACCCAGATCGTCAGCGCCCGGCACATACCGACATGGGCGCAGGTATTTTTTCTTCATCTTTTCTAGGACTCTTAACTGGTTCTGGCGGCACCATAGAATACATTTCTGATTCAATCCGAAACAGAATCCAAAATATCTCTTTCAATAATACGGTGGAATTAAATTCAACAATATACTTCTGCCGCGCAAACCACAATGAGTTTAATTATAGCTCAAATCCGACTTATTTAACTGCCAGCCAAATTAGAGTCAAGAGCACTACTTCTGATAATCCCGTGAGTTATATTACAACTGTTGGGCTATATTCTTCTGATAATGAACTACTTGCCGTTGCTAAATTAAGCGAGCCACTTAAGAAAGACCCAAATACAGAATTAACCTTGCGCGTTCGACTAGATTATTAGTCTAAAAGCTATTTACTATAATGGCTTATAAAAAATTTAAAAACAATGATATATTCTATAATACTCTAGAGCTACATCCAGAGTGTGATTTTGTCGTTTATGATAGTAGAATATACTTAAACGACAGAGGGCTCATCGTTGGCGCTTCTGCCTCCAATGCCGGGGATATCCCTACTGGACATGTTAGCTTATATGAACTAAATGTTGATCGAGCCACGGGCAATAAAATATATCCATACATCACTAAAAATAGTTCACTTAGTTCTTTTAAAACGGTAACGACCTCTAATTTTAATTCTAGCTTTGCCTATGGCGATGAGATCTCAAGCTCGTATCCAATGTCATCCAGTATTGTCCGTGAGTTTTTTGCGTCTGAGACACCTTCTAGAACTGGATCCGCCAACCACTTAACCGCGCTAATAAATACCTTGGATTATTATCAGGCAATGAGCAACCATTATGCCTTTGATGGTCCGCTGGGAGATAAAGGAAAGCAAAATGTTAATCTTATAAGTATACCGTCAATTATATATGGCTCACAAATTAAAAAAGGCACCGTTGATCTCCGATTTTATGTTAGTGGAACTTTGATTGGACAGCTAACAGATCCAAATCGGAATGGGGAATTGATTCAAGTAGGACCATCAGACAGTGAAGAATCTGGCTCGGTGGCAGGTGTTGTTCTCTACAATGAAGGCTTTATAATATTGACAGGAAGTTGGAATTTGTCTGCTGGGGCTTACGCCAATTTTGCTGGTGAAAAATATACAGGAGGAGCCAGCGCAGTTGCGCCAAAATGGATTTATTTTGGAGCAGGAGCAAACGATGGAATTGCAGGCGGCACAGGAAATATATATTCCTCTAGCTTTGGTTTAAACTTTAAGGGCACGACCAATATTCAAACACTTACAATGTTTGCACACGCTCAAAAGGGAGAGTTTAACCACTCAAATAATCCAACCTATAGGGCATCAGGATCAAACGGTGGCTTGCCTCTTCATAGCCCCGCCGCGCAATCAAGCAGCATGAGATATATGGAAGATGGCAATATAGGAATTAGAAATATTGCATCTTCGTCATATCCCGACCCCACCGGAAGCTTCAAAAAAATAACGTATATATCCTCTATAGGAATCTACGATGATAAAAAGAATCTAATCGGCATTGCTAAAATGGCAACTCCAGTTAAGAAAACTGAAGATAGAGAATTTACATTTAAATTAAAATTAGATATATAATGAAAACATTGGGACTTGACATAAGTTCCTCCAAAATCGGCATTGCACTATTGGACAACGAAAATGTCATAATAAGTGATGTGCTAAAGTTTAAATCAAACCAGTCTTTGGAGGAGCGTGCTGCACAATTTGAAAGGCGCATGCGTGAGATTGACACACATCATGTTGTTTATGATGTGTATGTTGAACAGGCTGCGCTAATGTTTCGTGGCGGGAAGACGACTGCATTTACAATGGCAACGCTTCAACGATTTAATGGTATGTGTTGTTATGCTTTAAGTCAAATATTTGAAATGGAAGCCTCACTTGTCAATCCAAACTCTGCTCGCTCTATTCTTGGAATTAAGGTTCCTAGAAAAGTTGCAAGTAAAGAAAAGAAAAAAGCAATCATTGAAAGCATATCGGAAAGGTTCGGAGAGCAGTTTCAATATAATTTAACAAGACAAGGAAATCCACAACCCGGAACAGACGATAGGGCAGATGCTCTTGTTGTTGCTCTTGCTGGTCCTTTATTACTTGACAGATAGTTTTGTGTCGGTTATAATATATCTGTGCAGAAGAAGTTTAAGATCATATCCGCCATTCTTGGCGATAGCTATAGGTCAAATGACGAGTATTTATTCGCGTGTCCGTATTGTAAGCACTATAAAAAGAAATTATCTGTTAATATTGAAAAAAATGTATATAAGTGCTGGATATGTGAAACACTCGGCAGAGATATTCGCCGCCTCGTAAGGAGGTTCGGAGACTTCAATCAGCTTCAAGAGTGGGATAAACTAACAAATCGTATTAATATCAATGAGTTTGATGATTTATTTGCTGAAGAAAGAAGAGATTTAAAGGCTTCTGATTATCTTGGGTTACCAAGTGGCTTTATTTCCTTAAACAATGAACCCTCATTATCTGCAACTCCTGCCTTGAATTATCTTAAAAAACGTGATATATTAGATAAAGACATATTGTACTGGAAGATGGGATATTGTATGGATGGCAGATATACCAACCGTATTATTGTTCCTTCGTTTAATGAGGGAGGAGATCTGAACTATTTTGTGGCAAGAAGTTTTTCTTCCGACCCGCGCAAATATCTCAACCCTCCTGTTTCAAAGGACGTGGTATTCAACGAGCTTTATCTTGAATGGGATACTGATTTAGTTATAACCGAGGGCATATTCGATGCAATTATCGCGGGACCAAACGCAGTGCCTTTGCTCGGCTCCACGCTACGTCCAAACTCCAAGTTGTTTATGAAAATTGTGCAAAACGACACACCAGTTTTTCTCGCCTTGGATCCAGATGCCGATAAGAAAGAGGAAAGAATTATAAAACTTTTCTTGACTTATGGTTTAGAAGTGTATAAAATAGATATTAACGGATATGAAGACGTATCCGAAATGGGAAGAGAAGAGTTTCTAAAAAGAAAAGAAAATGCAGTGCTCGTTCATGAAACAGATTACCTGTTAGAGAGCGCGGTAGCTAGCATTTAATAGGATCATATGATTAAAATTGCACATATTGCGGATACGCATATCAAAAATCTGAAGTATCATTACGAATATAAGATTATATTCGAAGAATTATACAACACCCTTCGGGATGAGAAGCCAGATTATATTGTTCACTGTGGGGACTTGGCTCACACAAAGACACAGTTATCGCCAGAGTATTTTGAACTCGCCACAAGCTTTATAAAGAACTTGGCTGACATTGCCCCGCTGATAATGGTTCCGGGCAATCACGACGGCAATCTAAAGAACAGTAGTCGTCAGGATGCGATCACGCCAATTATTCAAGCATTGGAACATCCAGATATTCATTTCTTTAAGAATTCTGGCGAATTTCATGTTAGTGACGAGATCTGTTTTAATATCTTATCTGTATTCGATGAAGACAATTGGATCGATCCGACCAATTCAGACAAGATCAATATAGCCCTTTATCATGGTGCCATCAGCAATTGTAAGACTGATATCGGATGGGTTATGGAACACGGAGAGCATGAACTAGGTATCTTTAAGAAGTTCAATTTCGCAATGCTTGGTGACATTCATAAATGCCAAGCGCTTGATTTTGAAGGACGTGTGCGCTATTGCGGATCGACTATTCAGCAGAATCACGGCGAAACCAATGATAAAGGATTCTTACTTTGGGAAATAGAAAATAAAAACTCCTTTACTGTCCGACATGTTGAATTACAAAACCCTAAACCGTTCACCACAATTGAATTAACCGTAAAGGGTAGAATGCCGAAGGGTATCGATGTTCCACAAGGTGCTCGTATTCGATTGGTGTCCAACAATAATCTTTCGCTCGATAAGATGAAGAGAGCAGTCGATGTCGCAAAACATCGATTTAAGCCGGAAAGCATTACATTTTTAAATCGTGCCCTGGGTAACAGATCCTCCGCTGGGCTTACAAACGATGATTTTATAAAAGAAAATCTTCGTGATCTTACAGTTCAGAAAAGGCTAATCAAAGAATTTTTAAAAGAATATCAAATTGAAGATGATGTGCTAGATAGGGTTTTATCGCTCAATGCAAAATATAATAGAGCAGTAGAAGAAACCGAAGAAGTT
>Ga0098044_1001179_pt1 | contig 13769 bp, 9 predicted proteins | sample 10_taG_FD_75053 | JGI IMG/M metagenome (GOLD analysis project Ga0098044, IMG submission 75053) | Marine viral communities from the Subarctic Pacific Ocean - 10_ETSP_OMZ_AT15264 metaG | ecosystem: Environmental > Aquatic > Marine > Oceanic | place: Pacific Ocean | collected 2015-01-16 | reverse complement strand
TATCCCAATTAGCTGACGAAGAAATAACATTTGCAATATCTGCTTTGTTTAATTGACTATCCGTATAAGCCGTATTCCAATTAGCACTTGTCGTAGCTATGTTGGACATATCAAGTCTATTAGCTTCAGCGACGGCCGTTGCTGTATTCCAATTAGCTGATGCAGCAATAACATTTACGATGTCTGCTTTGTTTAATTGACTATCCGTATAAGCTGTATTCCAATTACCTGTATTACTGTTAACATTTGTAACTAGACTTGCCAGTCCTGATTTATTTGCTTGGCTGTCTGTATATCCTGTATTCCAATTACCTGAGCTTGTTGCTACGTCGGAAACACTTAATGCATTAGCAACTGCTTTAGCGTAACCAGTTGTCCAATTCGCTGTTAGCGAAACGATTTGCTTGATGTCGTCTTTATTATCTTGACTATCCGTATAAGCTGTATTCCAATTAGCAGTACTACCATTAACATTTGTAACGAGGCTTGCTATGCCAGATTTGTTTGTTTGGCTATCTGTATAAGCAGTTTGCCAGTCAGCTGAATTTGTTGCTACGTTGGAAATATCTAATTCATTAGCAACCGCTTTATTATATCCTGTCGTCCAATTCGCTGTTAGTGAAACGATTTGTCCTATATCACCTTTATTATCTTGACTGTCTGTATAAGCTGTATTCCAATTAGCAGTGCTACCATTAACATTTGTAACAAGGCTTGCTACGCCAGTTTTATTTGCTTGGCTGTCTATATATCCTGTATTCCAATTTGCTGAACTTGTCGCGACGTTGGAAATATCCAATTCATTAGCAACTGCTTTATTATATCCAGTTGTCCAATTCGCTGTTAGCGAAACGATTTGCTTGATGTCGTCTTTATTATCTTGACTGTCTGTATAAGCTATATTCCAATTAGCAGTATTACTATTAACATCGGTTTTGTGCTGTGTCTTGAGATCCGCAATATCAGTCTTGTTTGTTTGGCTGTCTGAAAAACTTGTGTTCCAGTCAGCTGAACTTGTCGCGACGTTGGAAATATCCAATTCATTAGCAACCGCTTTATTATATCCTGTACTCCAATTCGCCGTTAATCCAGTTATTGCAGAGATGTCAGCTTCATTAGCTACACTCTTCGTATATGCAGTATTCCAATTAGCAGAATTAGAGTTTGTAATTGATGAAACATTGCTAACAACTGTGCTGAATAATGTATTATGTTTCTGACTATCACTGTAAGCAGTTTGCCAATTAGCAGAATTACTAACAATGTCAGATAAGGTCGCTACATCGTCCCATATACCGCTATATGATGAAACTGTTGAATACGTGCTTTCCCATCTACCTGACGCAACAGCAACATCAGACAATCTTGCCTTATTGATTGTACTGTCTTCGGACGCCGTGTCCCAACTAGCAGTAGAAGGTGACATGTAGTTAACATGGTGCTCCGTACGCTGACTGTCAGTATAAGCGGTATTCCAATTACCTGATGTAGAAATTACATTAGCTATATCTAATCTGCTCTGTAAACTATTCGCATAACCTGTATTCCAGTTTGACGTATTACTATTAACGTTCGTTACAATGCTTGCAATCTTAGGCTCATTTGCAACCGCTTTAGTATAAGCTGAATTCCAATTACCGCTAACAGATGTGACACTCTTAATATCGTCTCTATTTTCCTGCGCGACAGCCCATGCAGAATTCCAATTACTCGAGTTTGTTGCAACAGTTGAAATGTCATCTCTATTTTCTAAAGCAATCGAATATCCTGTATTCCAGTTAGCGGATGTACTAATAACATTAGCTACATCTAATTTAGATTGAGTGCTATTTGTAACAGCTGCTTGCCATGTACCTGATGTAGTTGCGATAGTTGCGAGGTCTAAGTCAGATTGTACGCTGTTAGCATATCCAGCATTCCAATCGCTTGTTAGACCTGTTATCGCCGAGATATCCTGTCTATTAGCTTCACTTACAGTATAGGCTGTATTCCAATTAGCGCTTGCAACAGCTATGTCAGAAATATTAGCAGATGCAGTAACTGCAAACGTTCCGCCAGATCCCCAGCCTGCACTATTTTGATTAGCGTTTGTCCAAGCATTCGACCAAGCAGAACTGAGCGACGAAACTGACTGCTGTGCTGAGTACCAATGAGCTGTGTTCGGAGACAGCTTGGAGATATGTTCTGCATTAGTCGCAGATCTTGGGCTACCAATATTCCAGTCACTTGTTAAGCTCGTGATAGCTGATATGTCTTGTCTGTTTGCTTCACTTAGTGCATATGCTGTGTCCCAATTACCGCTGTTAGCAGTAACTTGATCAATATCTTCTCTATTGAGAAGCATCCGTGTATAAGCAATATCCCAATTACTAGATGTTGTCGCTATATTTGAAAGATCCAACTCCGACTGTAAGGAGTTGTTATAGCCAACATTCCATGTACCGGAATTTTCAGCAATATCTGTTATACGTAAATTGTTAACTCGGCTATCTGTATAAGCAGTGTCCCAATTGGCGGACGCCACTGCAATATTAGCCATGTCTTCTAGATTAGCTGTCGACTGAGTATATCCTGTTTCCCAGTTACTTGACGTAGATCTAACAGTGACCCACGAAGAGCTGGTGGTGTGCATATGGGCATATGTACTTTCCCAATTACCAGATAGAGAGTTTAATGATTGCTTTGCTTTACTCCAATCACCGCTAGCAAGCGCTAAATTACTTACATCAAGCTTATTAGCTGTAGCTGCTACATACCCTGTATTCCAATTAGCCGACGTAAGCGACAGGTCAGTTAAATTATCAATTGTTGCGTATGCAGTATTCCAATTAGCAGAATTAGCGATAACATTAGCTACATCTAATCTTGATTGTAACGAGTTTGTATGAGCGGTGTTCCAGTTAGCTGAGGTCGTAGCAATATTTGCTATATCACCATCATTTACAATAGCTTTAGCATACCCTGAACTCCAATCAGCTGAAGCGCTGGTTATAGTAGATATATCTAATCTATTTTCCTCTGCTTTTGTAGCTGCTGAATCCCAAGCACCTGAAGCAGCAATTACATTGTCAATATCTAGACTGTTTTGATTTGAAGATGTATAAGCAGTATCCCAATTAGCAGAATTTGTTGCAAGATTAGAAATATCAGATTCACTTTGCAATGTATTAGTATAAGCTGTATTCCAATTAGCAGAAGCGGTTGCAACGTTAGAGATGTCAGACTCACTTTGTAATGTATTGGTATAAGCTGTATTCCAGCTTGCTGTCGTATTAACAAGACTAGTTTCGAGATTACCTATTCTATTATCGTTAGTTAGTGAGCGTGTATTCGCAGTATTCCATGTACCGCTTGTTTGCGCGATATTGGTTATGTCGCCACGATTAGCAACAGTATCTATATAAGCTGTATTCCAATTAGCTGTACTTGTATGTACATTCGTAATAATATTAGAAATGCTTAGTTTGTTAGATTGACTATCTGTATAAGCAGTGTCCCAATTAGCGCTAGCTAGCGCTACTGCAGACATGTCAGCAGATAGCTGATTAACTTTTGAATATGCTGTATTCCAAACTGAACTTACTAGCGCACTATTAGATACATCAGCTGATAATTCAGCAGCCATTGAAAATGCGACATTCCAGTCCGCAGAATACGGCCTTATATTCCAATTAATATGTTCATTAGCAATGCCGCCTTCATTCCATGTACCGGAATTAGCAATAACGTTTGCGAGATCTAATCTAGATTGTGTCGAATTTGTAGCTGCTGTTACCCAACTCGCCGTATTACTGTTAACATTTGAAACGATACTAGCGATTTTTTCAACATTGGTAGTACTATTACTATAAGCTGTATTCCAATTAGCTGAGTGCGGGGCAATATTCGAAATATCAAGTCTGTTTTCTTCAGTTTTGGTAACAGCAGTGTCCCAGCCGGCTGATGCAGAAATAACATTTGCAATGTCTGCTTTATTCAGCTGACTATCCGTATAAGCTGTATTCCAATTACTAGAATCAGAGCGAACAACTGTTCTTAAATTATTTGACCATGCTTTGTTATCTTGACTATCCGTATAAGCTGTATTCCAATTAGCAGTATTGCCGTTAACACTTGTAACAAGGCTTGCTATGCCAGATTTATTTGTCTGGCTATCCGTGTATCCTGTCGTCCAGTTGCCTGTTAATGAAACAATATTTGACAGATCTAATCTATTAGCCTCAGCCAACGTAGCTGCTGTTTCCCAATCAGCTGACGCGGCAGCTACAATTGAAATATCATCTTTATTAGCCTGGCTATCTGCATAAGCAGTTTGCCAATTAGCTGTATTACTATTAACATTTGTAACTATATTGGCGATATTATTTTTATTTGTAGTTGCCTGAATCTCCGTTGAGACAATTGCTGCTGTTAGCGTGGACAGATGTGTAACGTCAGCTGAAAGTAGTACCGCGGTAGAGTAAGCTTTATCCCAATCGCCTGATGTAGATATGACATTTGCAATATCTAATCTTGACTGCGTACTGTTAGTATAAGCTGTGTCCCAATTAGCCGAACTTCCTGTAACGGCCGAATAGGCTGTATTCCATTTTACTTCTGGGAGACTAGCAAACTCTAACGCAGATGCATCACTGTTACCGCGAACATATTGGTTCGCTACTAACGTTTCGGGTGTATCCATATGGCCAGCGAAACTAGTAGCAGCTATACCACTTAGACCTCCGCCGGACAGAACAATCGTATTACCCTGAGCACTGACTGCGAAGTTACCAGCAGCAACTAGAGTCTTAAATTGTAAATCTATACCATCTTTGCCAGCAACCATTCCGACCGCGCCACCTACATTGCTGGCTGTATTATCAACACCAGCAGCCCATGTAGAACTTTGACCTTGAATGTGAGTGAAGGAATTATTCCAATTACTTGTTAATGAGACGATATTTGCTATATCATCTTTATTAGCTTGACTGTCTGTATAAGCCGTTGACCAGTCACTTGATACAGAAACAATCTGCTTAATATCGTCTTTATTATCCTGACTATCTGTGTAAGCCGTATCCCAATTGGCGGACGCTTCGATAACATTAATAATATCTACTCTACTTTGTATACTTCTCGTTACAGCTGTATCCCAAAGACTCGATGTTGCGCCAATATTTGTTATGCGTGTATTATTTGTCTGACTATCTGCATATCCTGTATTCCAATCAGCTGATGACGTTGCGACATTAGAAATGTCTCCTTCGTTTACGACAGATTTTGTATATGCTATATCCCAGTTTGCAGTATTACCATTAACATTTGTAACTAGACTAGCAATTTTAGTATTGTTCGCCTGACTATCTGTATATGCAGTATCCCAATTAGCTGTATTACCAGTAATAGTTGTTATATCTTCCTGATTATCAATGCTTAAGTCATAAGCTGTTGTCCAGTTGGCACTGTTTGTTGCGAGGCTTGATATGTCAAGTTCATTTGCAACAGCTTTTGTATGAGCAGTATTCCAGTTAGCTGTGTTAGAATTAACGTTCGAAACTAAACTGGCGATTTTAGTAATATTTGCTTGACTGTCTGTATAAGCAGTATCCCAATTGCCTGTATTGCTATTAACGTTTGTAACAATACTAGCGATCTTACTTGTATTAGAATTAGAGGTTGTATAAGCAGTATCCCAATTAGCAGACGTGCTAATAACATTATCAATGTCAAGACTGTTTTGTGTTGAAGCTGTATAGGCAGTATCCCAATCGCTCGAAGCTCCTCTTACTGATGATACTGTTTGATCCCAATAACCTGAATTTGCCTGAACATCGGTATGTGTACTATTCCAGTCTGCAGAGTTTGCAGCTAGTTCTGATATATTAGCTTGATCGTCCCACGTACCGCTGAGTCTGTTAACTGTATCTCTTGTACTATACCAGTTAGCGGTTATACCAGTTACCGTCGAAATGTCGGCTTTATTAGCTTGGCTGTCCGTATAAGCTGTGCTCCAGTTTGCCGACAAAGCGCCTAAGGCTTCTATGTCAATTGTATTTGCGCTAGCCTGATTGTATGCGGTGTTCCAACTAGCGCTTGTAGTAGCAATGTTACTGATATCGCTTTGATTGGTTGTTGCAAGCTGAGCACCGGTTGTCCATGATCCGCTAGCAGACGATATGTCTGCAATATTAAGTTCGTTACCAACAGCTTTATTATATCCAGTATTCCAAGTGCCGCTGGTTGTAGCGACATTATGTAAATTGTCATTGTTAAGCTGGCTGTCCGTATAAGCTGTATTCCAATTAGCGCTTGTAGTAGCAACTGATGATATATCCTTTTCATTAGCAAGGGATAATGTATATGCAGCACCCCAGCTACCAGAGTTAGATATAACGTTAGCAAGGTCTCGCTTATTTTGTAGACTGTTTACATATCCGATATCCCACAGACCGGACGTTGAAATAATATTCGCAATGTCTGCTTTGTTTAATTGGCTGTCTGAATAAGCCGTATCCCAATTACCAGATGTAGTTACAACGGTTGCAACATCAAGCCTACTTTGCAAACTATTATTATATGCTGTATTCCAGCTGGCTGAATTAGTAGCAACATTAGCAAAATCTCCAAAATTTTCTAAACTACGTGTATAACCTAAGTCCCAGTTTGCCGAGTTATCTTGTACAGTAGCATGATCACTATTCCAACCAGCATTAGCTACTTCCCAGCCACTGCTGAGCGTTGAAACAGATGCATATGTACTTTCCCAGTTACCTGACGCAAGAGCTAAGTTTGATACATCTAATGTATCTTCTTGTGATCTATTATAAGCGGTTGTCCAATTTGCTGACAAGGCTCCCATAGATTCAATATCTATCGTATTTGTAGTAGCAACTGTTGCTGCAGTATCCCAAGTAGCAGATGCTGTAGCAACACTAGCAATGTCTAATCTGTTTGCTTCCGCTTTTGTTGCTGCAGTGTCCCATGTTCCGCTATTTGTAGCAACAGTAGAAATATCATCTCTATTTTCCTGAGCAACTGCCCAAGCATTGTCCCAATTAGCTGATGTTGTAGCGACATTTACTATATCTAATCTATTCGCTTCAGCTAATGTAGCAGCTGTATTCCAATCAGCTGATGTAGTAGCAATTGTTGCAATATCTAATCTGTTTATTTCAGCTAAAGTAGCGCCCGTATCCCACGTGCCACTATTTCCAACCAATGTTGTATATGCCGTCTCCCAGTCTGCAGAGTTTGCGAATGTTAGTAGATATGTATTTTCCCATTTACTCGATACTGAGTCAGTAACTGCCCCACCACCGCCAGCTCCTGTATTGAGAGTGATAGTACCGTCGCCGTTAGACGACAACGTATCATTTGTTACAAGTATTGTATGTACATTAGTAGCTGCCGGTGCACCGTCGTTCTCTTGAACGGTAATACCTGTAATTAATTGCCCAGCACTGGTATGTACAGATTTTGAAACATATAATTTACCGTCTATAGATGTACCGTATCCTGGGATTCGACCGCTATTAAGACCGATACCAGCAGCATCTATCGTTATAAACTTACTGCCCGATTCTATTGTTAATCCTGACGCAGGATTCGCGACAGTAGACTTGATAATTAGCTCGCCGCCTGCTACTATTTCAGAATAGGGGTACCCCAGATATATCGCTTCGGAAGACAGTGTGGCTGCGCTAAGAGAATGTGCATTAAGCTTAGCGGATGAGCCGCTGTCGGGTACAATACCTACACCTACTCTCGTACCGTCATCATAAATTTGTGAATTGCCTTGACCTTGCCATGTATCTGTATCGGTCCATTTTGTAACATAGTTTTGCGTACCGCTAGCGCTATTTTCCGTAACGAGGGTGTGTGTTGTGTTCCAGCTTGCGCTGCTCGATGCAACTGAGGACATATCACTCTTAAGAGCCCAGTCAGCGCTATTAGTTGTAACAACGCTTCTTATCTCGTTCCATCTACCGCTCGCTTCAGCCAACAAACTAATATCGCGATATACATTTGTTAACCATTCAGCACTATTTGTTGTTACTGCTGTATTTGCAATATTCCATCCTGCGGAAGCAATTGCGATATTGGCCAGTGAAGACCTCTCGGCATATGCTAGATCCCAATTAGCGGAGTTTTGCGCAACTGTTGATAGGTCTAATTCATTATCAACAGCCTTCTGCCATGAAGCACTATTTGAATGAACGAGTAGCCAACCTGAATCCCATTTAATGCTGCTCATGTCACCGGCATAAACAATTTCAGAAGCGCTTATAGAACCATAAACTGACAGTTCCTCTGGACCTTCAGTACCACCAATAACTACAATATCGTCGATATCGATCGGATGTAATACGTTCTGTCCTGCCGGTTCATTCCATTTAGTAGATCCGCCGCCCCAGCCAGCAGAATTACCTTGTACAACGGTATATGCATTTTGCCAATTCCCGCTAACATCTAAATTATGTAAAGATATTGCTCCGTGTACAAACTGTGTTGTTGCGATGTTAATATCTGACGACGAGGCCGGCTGAGTAAAGCCTGTAGCGCTTTTTGTTAAATCACCAGAAAGACCGTTATATAGGATGATTGCATCTGAGGACGAGGAACTAAGGCCAGCTAAAACCAATGTCGTGCCACCTGAACCGTAAAGATTCTGGGTGAGTATTACATTAGTAAACGTGGCCAGGCTAGTTTGCCCGCCGGTTTGACTCAGTGCCATTAAGAATATTTATTAGAATCCGCTTGTATTTGCGAAGTATCTATGTTTTATCCTTAATTAAGAGAAACGTTGCGAAAAGAAAAAAAACCCCCTGTTCTTGTATGTCACGAGCAGCACTACCGTGGATTGCTGGCTACACCTACCAATTTAATCGCTGTGTCAATAGTTATGTTCGGATAACGGTAATTTTTATTTTCATACGCGATAATAGCTGTTACTATTTTCCTCAAAGCTGTAATGTCCTTAACTTTATTATCTTCGAACAAAACCAGTTTTTGATTAGATTTTATGCCAGTTTTCTTGTTTACAAAATTGATATATTTATTTGTCTGATTTTCATGTGGAGGTGACCATCTAGTAATAATACCGCTTATTGTATTGATGTCATATTTCTTATCATATGTACGTAATACAATAATAAGAGCTCTGATACCATACTCCGGTGATTTGAACTTTACGAATCTACCGTCTGTACCGACACGGCCAATCCATTTATCACCCGCAACTATATTGCCTGGATTATTATTACGTACGCCACGCGTGGCTCCGAAACTGTTAAATGTAATAAGAATTGCAGCGATTATTACGTATTTCATATATCAATTATGAATGATATTGAAAGGAACTTCAAGCTTTATGTCCATTTATCCGCGTCGCTCGGTTCTAAAGGCTCGTCACCGCCCCATGGAGGTAAGTCTTTTTTATATTTTCGGAGCTCAATATACATTTGATATATCGTACGCTTCATATTTTGTATAGCCGATTTAGAACGAAATAGCTCCATTTCTATATTCATTTGGCGGCTCATTACTCCATTAATAAAATCAACATTATCAGCTTCCTCCGCGTCATGCATGATTACTAATTGTTTGATTATTATTTCTTTTTGAATGCGCAGAGAACGTTCTACAGTATATCCGTACCCGAATAAAAGAAGTATTACTATATAGATACTCACCCATTTCCATGTACATGGAGGAAGGATTTTCACATATTTATTTAGTCATATTCAAAGGGAAACACTACCCATTCATCGTCTGAAAATACTTTATGATAATAATTTGGCGCCCTGGATGTACCTTTCTTTATGTACGGACAGGCAGTAAATAAATGAGCACCTCCCGACACTCCAAACATATGACCAATCGCGAAAGTAAGAGTTGTTCCTTTATCACTAATATCGTCAACAATTAGTATTTTATCATGTCTATCAAATTCTTCTCTAAAATCGTTTATACCTTGCGTTATTTGTACTTCATTTCCAGAATTGCACCCATCGTATAATTTGAGACCTAGAGTAATAAATTTTTTCGGCTTAACAATTTCAGCCATTATCCTAGCGGGGACTAGTCCGCCACGCGATAAAGCAACCATATAATCAATTTGAGAATGATCAGCCATCACTTTTGCAGCTGTGATATCGCAGTCCTTGTGAAAGTCCTCCCAAGAAATATGTGTTTTTAACATATATTTAATATAGTATAAAAACTATATTATTCAACTAACCATTTACCAACATGTTTAGATAGTTCTTCCGCAGCGTCATGAAGAGCTTTTTTCCGTTCCGGCTTGCGCGCTCGCTTAGCTTTCTCGTAAATTTCTAGAACAAAGTCGTGAGTTATCTCTTGGACGGCCACGTGGTTGCTCACCTCTTCTGGTACGATGTCTTTTTTCTTCACTGTCTTCCTCTCGCTCACTAAAAATATTTAATCCAATATTGCGTATAATAAAGCTTTAAGGACTTTCCACGAAAATATATTAAATTGCAGATATTGGGGCCTGCAGAAAGGATCTAAAAAGATTGTTTAATTCGGAAATATTAACACTATAACTTGTTATAGCTCTCTAATCGATTAAACCACATATAAGAATACTTTTGAAACTGTATTTCATTCATTTCAAATAATTGAAATTGATAATCTCTAGAGCACATTAATACAGCTCCATTCTGAATCTCCGTACCCATCATATAATTATGCGCATGTGTATATGCACATAGTTGGAGATAATAGTCTTCAATCCATTCTTCTTTCTTAGGCTTATTAGTTTGCTTGAAATCGATAATATGCGGTACACCTTTATACATACCTACAACATCTGTGGTACCTGCGTATTGATCTTTATAATATAACTGAACTTCAGATCCCCAGATTTCTGTAACGTATTTGTCTAAAGATTCTTTAATGATAATATCAGCCATTTTTTTGGCCTGTGAATGTACCGGGCTCGGTATATATGTACGCTCAGACTGTGTAATATAATCTTCAAGAAATAAGTGCATTGAAGTTCCCATTCGAGCAGCCTCAGTACGTATTTCTTTAGCACGCGTTTTGCCTACTCTATTCTCCCAATTCTGCAGACCAGTCATGTCTTTTGTTTTTGAAAGAATAGTTGTTACTGACGGCACCAGATCATCCTCCGGTGTCTTATATAAACGTATACCGGTTGACTCGTCTCGTACTAACGAAGGGTATAGATATTTCTCGAAGTCTCTTATCACTACTTGATTATAATATATAACTGATAAAAATCAATGATTATTTATTTGATCAAGCTTTTCTTCTAATTTGTCGAATCTGCTATTAAAATAGTCAAGTAATTTGTCTAAATCTTGTTTGGCGACATATTTCTCAGGCATAGCTAGCGCTAGATCTGCTAACTCTCTTCTCACTTCTTTTAGATCTGTATTGTGATGCTTCTCTAAACATTCAACATCATCTTCCATATCCTTGACGCTTGACCAGACGATTCTAAAAACCCAGCCACCTAGGACGATAATCGCACCGAACGCGGCATTAATTATAAGTTGAGCATCTACCTCCATACAATTATTTATTCAGCTCTACATTATTTGTTTATGGCTCTGATGTAGAATGTGTCCATGTAACGCTTGTCCCGTTTAAGGGAATATATTTATATCTCACTTGGCCGCCGTCATTAAATTTAAGAATAAACTTATCACCTTTAACGTAAATCATAGCCTGTGAACCATTTGACGGTAGAGGTAATGGCGTTGTATCTGAATATTCATTAAGCGATATACATGCACTAACTGATCCAACATGCACGGTTGTTTGAGGATTATCTTCACCTAGACCAATATTGCCTACATTATCTATAGTAAGGCGAGGTAAGTTACTTGTTTCGTCTCTTACTTGAAATTTATTTGCTTGAAACCCATCTACACATAGCGACCAATCTTTTTCGTCGTTTTCTAAGCGATATTTAGACTTACCGTCAGTTCCTGTACTTTTAATTCTAGCTCCTACGTCTAATGACGAGCTTTGTATATCAAATGTATATTCTGGAGCCGCTGTACCAATTCCAACCTTATTATTAAAATAATTGTTACCCGAAAATGAACTTAAACATTCGAAATAAGCTGCGCCGCTGGCGCTTACATTACCGTTAACAGTTAACTTTTCGCCTGGTACATCACCGATACCGATACCAATACTCGACATTGTAGTCATATTGGTAAGATATGGCGTCCATAATCCTGATAAAATACCTTGATTTGACGATAAGGATTTTATATTACCTATGTTAGTTGATGCATCATTTTTAAGTGCAGATAGTGTACCTTCAAAAGTTGTATTAAATTCTGTAATTATAAAATTATCAAATTTTAGTATTTGTGTACCTTCTGTATTTTCAACCATTAAAAAATCGCCAAATTTTATTTCATTTGTTTCCGGTAGCTTCTTAATGTTAACTGATGTATCGTTATCTGACATTTGTATTATTTAGTTATAGGCACCCCGCAGACAAGTATACGCTGAATTGCGAACTACCTGGCGGTTGCCGATATGTATTTAATTTTTCGTAGTCGGTAGCTTCTCCTTGTATTGAGAAGTTTTTAATTTCACAATTCATAACAGACTCGGATGTACTGAATGCTAAACCCACCCTTACAGTCTCAGGATTAGTGTAAGGGATTAAGCGGTCTCCTAATCCCGTTTGCAAATCAATTTCTTGATACGGATAATATATGTCGTCTGCAGGGCTTTTTATTTCTACCTTAACTCGTTTACCATTGTCTTGTATTGTAACTCTTACTGACTTGAATGTTATATCATCCCTGCTTGCAACTTGTTCATGAAGAGTAAGTGAAGGTGTATTACCGTATCGCTCATCAGCTGTTAATGCTGGCGTATCTGCAGTACCAAACGTACTCAGATTAGGTGATACACTATATACGTTGTAACTCGAAAGTTCGCCAGTTCTAATACAAATTGTATTTGGCGATAATGCAGGTTTCACGCAAGACGAAACAACGCTTGTCGATGTGTCTAAAATCTTACTACCAACCTTACCTTGATTTGTTGTACTAAAATCGCCTTTGACGTCAAATCCAATACCGAGAAACGCTCCTTGCAGGCCATTCTTTGTCGCGCTAAGCTCCGTATTATACGCAACTGGTCCGTTATAATTACAATATCCTAGTGAACTGCCTATACCAGCTGGATAAAACTCTTTTCTAGCATCAAAAAAGAATAAACACAACCCGTCTCCTGGCGGTCTCCCTGGAAATGTTGTTAGTGTTGGTACGATTGTAGCCATATAATCTTATAGATATTTATGTATAAATACTTATATGAAGAGTTCGAAGAGTAAACTTCTAAAAGAAGCTTATGATCAAGAATGGCAAAAACAATTTATTTCTCCTATACCTCCTCATTTATCCCCTACAGAACAAATTGAATGGGAAAAGGAATTAGAACGGGAAATGCAAGAACTTGAGCGCCGAAAAGCAGAAGGATATTATTATAATTAAACTTTTTTAGTTATACCATCAACATCTCGATGATGTGAATATGATACAAACATATTATACTTAACGCGGTCTCCGTTTTTATCTGTAGGAAAATCTTCAGTATATGTGCCAAATAGTCTATCCATAAAGAATAAACATATACCGTAATTAACATTGTCGTAATGGTGAATGTCATGAAGCTTTACTAGTTTTTGAAACCATTTATACTTCCATAGAAAATGACCGTTAACATGAAACGCTGTATGCATATTAAGAACAATTCCCCATGCATACATCCAT
>Ga0098044_1001174_pt1 | contig 13801 bp, 13 predicted proteins | sample 10_taG_FD_75053 | JGI IMG/M metagenome (GOLD analysis project Ga0098044, IMG submission 75053) | Marine viral communities from the Subarctic Pacific Ocean - 10_ETSP_OMZ_AT15264 metaG | ecosystem: Environmental > Aquatic > Marine > Oceanic | place: Pacific Ocean | collected 2015-01-16 | reverse complement strand
GTTTTCGCGCTAACGTTCTTTTACTTGATGAGTATCTGCTTTTACCCGAAGACCTAATCAATACTGTTCTTATGCCATTCTTGGTTGCTCCACAAAACATGAAAGAGAGAATAGAGATACGCGAGATGGAAGATTCGCTCATAGAAAAAGGGCTCATGAAAGAGGAGGATAGGATTGTCTTTGAGAATGATAGCAAAATGATAGCTCTTTCTTCCGCTAGCTACACTTTTGAAAACCTATATAAAACATACAAAGATTGGACTAATAAAATTTACGAAAAGGAAGAGGGAGATTCTTCTTATTTTATATCCCAAATGGGTTACGAAGCGTTACCGGAACATATGATTGACCATAGCATAATTGAAGCTGCTCAAGATGGAGGAGCTTCCAACGCTTCGTTTCAAAGAGAATATTGTGCTCAATTTACAGACGGAAGTGACAGTTACTTTAGTGCAATTAAGATGCATCAATGTACCGTTCCCGATGGCGAAGAGCCCACGACCCTTATCAGAAAAAAATCAGACAAAAAGTACATAGTGGGCATAGACCCAAACATGAGCGATAGCCCTAGTGCAGATTACTTTGGCATAGCTATCATGGAGCTAGACGAAGAAAAAGAAACAGCAACACTTGTCCATTGTTATGCTGGACTGGGTAGTTTAAATAATCATGTGAAATATCTTCGCTATATATTAGAAAGTTTTGATCCAGTTTTAATTTCTATTGATAACGCCGGAGCAGACGTATTTCTTGAGGCGGCCAATAATTCTAAGCTTTTTTTAGATAATAGAATTAATTTAAAAACCGTTGAGTTTGATTCTAACAAAGAAGGCGTTGATTACTTTAAGCAAGTAAGAGACTTTAAAAGAGCGTATAATAAAGAAAATAATAACATAGTATTTAATCAGGTGTTTTCTAGTGATTGGATCAGAAAAGCGAACGAATTACTTCAAGCAAATATAGATTATAAAAAGATTTGGTTTGCTTCAAGAACCACAGCAAATGGTTCAGAATTCGACAAGCAATCCATGACTAAGATAAATTTAAGTCAAGTTGGCGAAGAAAATTTGGGAATGTTTATTGAAACTCAAGATAATTTAATATACCAAACGAAGAAACAATGCGCGCTTATAGAGGTAAAAACGACCGCAAGGGGGACGCAAGCCTTTGATTTACCGCAGCATTTAAAAAGGAGTACGTCAGCCAGCAGAGCAAGAAAAGACAACTATACTGCTTTACTTTTAGCTAATTGGGCTGTAAAGTGTTACTTCGATATGAAAAATTATAAATTAGATGACGTATCCGCATCCTTTACTCCTAGAATGGTGTAATGCAAAATAAGATTTTATTTAAAAAAATACTCTAAAAAAAGCCAAAATGAGCGTTTCAAAAAAAACAACAGGGACAAAGACAAGAAAGACGAGAAAGGAGAAGCAGGAAAGCGTAGTTCCTGTAATGATTTCCGAAGGTAGTTACAGCCCTATCGACGAAAGCCGTGCATCATCCTCTAGGACTTCTCACAGAAGAAACATGTCCAGTTCCATTGAAAGGACGGATAAGTTTACTAATATAGACAAAGGCTTGGTTCCGTTTAAGTCAGTTGATAACAAAGGGGGTCTCTCCGTAAGGGATGCCGTGATTTTATGTCAAAAGGCTTATTATAATTTTTCTGTTTTTAGAAACGCCATAGATCTAATGACGGAGTTTGCAGCGGCAAGTATTTGCTTTCGGGGTGGAAGCAAAAAATCAAGAAAATTCTTTGAAGCGTTATTAAAAAAAATAAATATAACAGATTTACAAGATAGATTCTTTAGAGAGTATTTTAGGTCAGGTAACGTATTTCTATATAGACTTGATGCTGCTATTAAAAAGGAAGACGTGAGGAAGCTCTCTCAAACGTTTGGCGCAAAAAAAATTAAAATTCCATATAGATACGTAATACTTAATCCGGCGGATATTCAGCTCTCTGGTTCATTAAGTTTTTCTACTGACGTCAAAAAATACCATAAAGTGCTTACTGATTACGAATTAGAAAGAATCAGGGTTGCCAAGACGGAGGAAGATAAAAAAATCAGAGAGTCTTTACCTGCTAATGTCAAAAAATTATTAAATTCTGGTCAAGTTTTAAATGCTATATCAATCCCTTTAGAATCCGAAAAAATTACCGCCGTATTCTACAAGAAAATGGATTACGAACCTTTCGCTGTTCCCATGGGATATCCTGTTCTTGAAGATATAAATTATAAGTCAGAATTGAAACGAATGGACATGGCTATTGCAAGGACAATGCAACAAGCTGTCTTATTGGTTACTACAGGAACTGACCCAGACAAAGGCGGAGTAAATCAGAAAAACTTAATAGAACTTCAAAAGCTTTTCGAAAACCAATCCGTAGGCAGGGTGCTGATCGCAGATTATACTACTAAAGCTAGTTTTGTGATTCCGCAAATAGGCGACCTCCTTGATCCTAAAAAATATCAAATTGTGAATGCAGATATCAAAGCTGGATTAAATAGCATGATTACAGGGGCTGGTTCATCAAGCTCGTCTGATTCAGGCGATAAAGCTAGTAGCTTTTCAATGAAAGTAGAAATTTTCCTAGCAAGACTAAAACAAGCTAGAGAAACTTTCCTTAACGATTTTTTAATTCCAGAAATAAAAAGAATAGCTCATGATGTAGGTTTGAAAAATTATCCTTCTCCAGTGTTTGACGAAATAAGCTTGAGAGAAAGTACAACTTTTGCCAAAGTCTATAGTAGATTGGTTGAAATAGGAATCTTGACCCCGACAGAAGGATTAAAAGCTATAGAAACTGGTAGGTTACCTACCTCAGAAGAATCGCTCGAAGCACAAAAAGAACATAAAGTTCTAAAAGATAAAGGTTTATATGTTCCATTGATAGGTGGTGTAGACCCAACGGACACAACTAAACAACGTAACCACGAAATAAAATTAGCAGAAATGAAACCTGCGCCTTCCACGGGTCAACCTACAAAAACCAAGACAACTAATAACAAACCCAAGGTAAAACAGCCAACAGGTCGGCCAGAAGGATCTGGCAATCCTCAAGAAAAAGAGAGAGTACCTAGCAGGGCTTATTTTAGCTTTAACAAAATTAAAGAAAACATTTTGCTTTCGCAAGGCCTTGAAAAAAGCGTTGAAGCCAACTTAAGAAAATCTCATAAAGTAAAAAGGTTAAATAAGCAACAGAAAGAGATCGCAGAAAGTATCGCCAACATAATCGTGGCTAATGAGCCCCCAGAAAAATGGAAAGACTCTATTGGTGAATACTGTGAAAACCCTGTAGACAAAAACCACGATACGGTAAAAGAAATAACCGACATAGCTATAGAACATCAGGTCAATACGTTTATGGCAAGTGTATTATATCATAGTAAAACCGATAAGGAGGACGAAAATGCCACGACCTGAAGTTAACAAAAACGACAACGAAGAAAAGTCTATTGACAAATGTATGTCTGATAAAGAGGAACAAAGAACGGGAGTTTATTTCAGTAAATGGAATAAAGCTAAAGGGATTATCGAAGTAACAATGGTTGATCCTGAAGCAATTTTAGAGTTGAAAGGAATTCTTGGTAGATATGGGCTTCACAGTAAAAAACCCTATCATGGATGGAAATTTAAGTGAGCTATAGAGGAACAGGAAGAAGAGGTGTTAACCCGTCTCAAGCAAGCTCGAGCATAAGCTCTGAGGCTTTAATCGCTAATGATGGGCTACTTATCCCTGCGCCACCCGCAGGAAAAAGCATCATTATTCATAGTATCGCTTTGATGGGAGATGGGGGTAAATTAGGTACTGACGCAAACGGAGAAGGGATCAAAGTTGGCCATCTAAACGGAGGAAACAATAGTTTCGGTCGTGGCCTAATTATCCCAAAAGGACAGCCAGTTTATACAGATGCTCAAAGTGGAGACACGACAGTAACTTATTCTATAGCCGATGGACAAAGCGCTAATCGTATATCCAATGATGGAACATCCGCCTCTCAACCAACAACAACTACTACAGTGCCCTGTAATGTAAATGTTTATTTCGTATCAAACACTTCTTCCGTAACCGAAGGAAATTCGGCGTCATCTACTCATAATGTAACAGTAGAAAGGAGCGCTAACTGTGGTGTAACGACGGTAGATTACGTGACAAACGACGGAAGCGCTACAAGCCCTTCAGACTATAATAGCACAAGCGGTACATTAACATTTAATGCGGGGATTACGTCTTTACAAATTAGCATCACTATACAAGGAGATACTAATCCAGAAAATAACGAGACTTTTAGTATTACGCTTTCAAATCAAACTCAGACGAGCGGGACAGCTACGATAACAAGCGGTCATACTCACACGGTAACTATTACCAATGACGATAGCGAAACAATGTTTGTAGCTGGAACCGTGCCTGACTGGATACAGCCAATATATTATGAAAACTCTGGTAGTATTACTCCCGGTCATGTCTCAAATCCAGCAGCACATTATAGCCAATGGCACTCGGGCGTGGCCGACTCATGGTGTGCTCCGACTGCGGCAGCTTCTCAATTAGGGCATCTTAATAGCCTTGGGTTAGCTCTACCAGATAAATCTGGAGGACATAAGTCAGGAATAAGCGATATTATAGACGCGGGAGATTTTGATAATCCAGACCATGGAAATAACGGAACAAAAGTTTGGGATAGCGAAATGGGTTGGGGCGATTATCTCATAGACGGACCAAGCGTAAGATGGTGTCGAGATTGTATGTTCCCCGAATACGATTATACTGGAACAGTGATAGGTGGTTGTGAATTATCTGACTTTGGTTGGTTCATGAACACTAACGACTCTAGCACATCATCATCGGCTGGTGGTACACGTGTATCTAACCCAAGTCCAAGCGTCAATAACTTAATCAACCTTAGTCCAATAGGTACTACAGTACATAATGTTTACTTAGGATTAAAAGACTTTTATAGAACTGCTGGATATGATGATATGGTTGGAATAGTTTATCATCGACCTAGCGATGGGACCGTCGCTTCTTTTCCAACGGGTACGCTTCCCAATGGCACCCCAGAGCAACCGACAGGCGTACGCCCACGTTACTGGATAAACAATAGCTTACATAGCTCAGTTGATAGCCAAGGTCATATGATAGCTGGTGTAGACGCAGAACATACATGGCACACAATCAAAACAGAGATAAATGAAAATCGAACGGTTATAGCTTGCCTGCAAGGTTGGAATGTCTCTTCAACAAGCTATAGCCTTCCAACAGGTTTCCCAAATACTTCGCACCCGGTAGAGAGTGTGAAAGTTGGTGGCGCACCAAATGGTATAGATTATTGGAGTATTGGTGGATCTATCGCAGTGGGTTTTGACGGCACACCTTACACATGCTCAGACTGTACACTTCCTCCTCATTGGGGAGGTACTGCGTTAGGTCATACGGTCTTAATTGTTGGATATATTTTAGCAGGAGCATCCGACGACGTTTCTCAAGAAGGCGATACAGATTGGATTATTGTAAGAGACAATCATTCGTCTACATCTAGAAATGTAATAATTCCATTTAAGAGCGGTGATGAAAACCGAACGAATACGACAAACGTACAAACCATTAGGTGGGCAAGGCAAATTATAATGGCTACAGTATATGCTGATTTGGGACAAGCGACAACCAATATCGCAAGTTGTCCATAAAACGTGTAATAGCAAATAAGGAAAACTTTAAAATGAGCGAAAACGAAGACAACCAAATTAAATCTCTTTACGGAAGCCCAGACCTTTCTATTCCTGATGACCTTTTGGTTCCAGAGGTAGAAGAGTCATCGGTTTACGAAGTTCGTGACATTAAAGACGATGCAGATGTTGCTTTTAAATTTTGTTTTTTGGGAGCAGGACAAGCGGGTTCGAGGATAGCCGAAACATTCTCAAAGCTTGGTTATAATAGAGTGGCAGCAATTAATACTGCTCAGCAAGACTTAAACGCGGTGTCTTTAGAGAATAAATTATGCATAGGTCAAGGTGGCGCAGGAAAAGACCCAGCCGTCGCTGCTCAATTCCTTGAAGAAAAAAAAGAAGATGTTATTGATTTTATGAGATATTCTTTTGGTGAGTCTTTTGATAGAATTTTTATTTGCGCTGGAGCGGGAGGCGGCACAGGAACAGGAATGGTAATGCCATTAGTTAATCTAGCCAAAGAAGTCCAAGAGATAGCGAAGGTTAAAGAAAAACAAGTAGGGGTTATCTTAACGTTACCCAAAAAATCCGAAGGAGCAAAAGTGAGCCTTAACGCAGTGAACGTATTAAGAAATGTATACTCGTTAGTCAGGTCGGGACTTGTATCTCCTTTAATTTTATTAGATAACGAAAAGGTAGCCGAACTTTATCCAAATGTAGCTATTTCAAAATTTTGGGACGTGGCAAATTCTAATTTGGCAGGACTATTTCATTTGTTTAATCTAACTTCAGCGAAAGACAGCAGCTATACTTCTTTTGACAAGAATGATTATAAAGGAATACTTAATTCCGGGTTAATCTCATTTGGCGCTTCTCCCGTTAAAAAGTGGGATGACCCTATTCAAGTCTCTCGTATTGTCCGAGACAATATTAAAAGTAATTTATTGGTTGATGGGGTTGACATAAGTTCGGGGAATACCGCTGGAGTCATAATGATTGGCGGGCCAGAAATATTAGATAGCCTTCCTCAAAGTTATGTAGATCAAGCCGTGGATCAATTGAACAGAATGCTTAAGCCCGGAAGCGTTATTCATCGAGGCGTTTACAGTGGAGACAAGTCCACTTTGAATGTCTTCAGTGTTATTGGTGGGATGGATGAGCCGATAGGAAAGATTAAAGACTTAAGTCGGACCTCTCGTTTGTAAAAATATTATAATAATATATTAAAAAAGGTGTAATGCTTTAATAGCATGCGTCTTTTTTTTGTTTTTTTATTTAGTTTTATGCTGGCCTTTGCGCTGGCAGGATGCGGCTTAATGAAAAGACTCCATGAACCTTCTCGCTTTTCCGAACTAAGAAAAGAAAATAGAGACCCCCTACACGTTTTAAGTTGCGGCCCGGAAGCGTTGGAAAAAGCTTTCGTAAAGTTAAATATCTACATAAATAGAGAAGACATAAGTCATACTATTCAAAAAAATCACAAATTCAACTCCTGTATAAGAGATATACTATCAATTTTCGATAATGACGCTAGAAAAATAACATTTCCAGAAGAGATGCTTAATATATTAAAAGAAAAAGGGTATTCCGTAAACGAGGTCAAAGGGTACTCGAACTTGAAAGAAACGACAGATGTAGCGATCATTTTAATTAAACGAAAAAACACCTTAAATTATCATTGGTTATGTTTTCCTGTAGATAAAAATATATTATCTTTTTTTGGAAAGGATACGATATTAAAAGAAATATATCTCATAAGTAAATAAACATGATTTTTAGGGTACTTGGTTGGAGTTTTAGTGTATTCTCTTAATGTAGAGAATCGCTTGACTTGGGGCATTTTCATGAAAGATAAGACAGATGGAAACGTACAAGAAAAGAATTCGTCATTAGGTAACGAAAAAAAATTAGAAGAGCAGAGAATATCTTTCTCTTCTAAACTTGTTGATTATCTAGAAGACGAGAAAAAAGAGTTCAATAAGAGGAACAAAAGTAGCATTAAGATACAACAGTTAAAAGAGGTGTATGCTCGAGGCACCTGTATAACTGGAGAAGATCTAAATCTTTGTGGTCTTTCTAGAGTCCACATGTTTCTTAGAATGAAAGAACAAAAAAAAATGAAGACAAAAGCTTCATCCGTTTCCGTCTCAAAAAAAGCTTCAGAACTTGTCCTCGAAGAACAGGCTCCTCAAAAAACAGATAGCTTCATAGACATTTCTGATTCGTGGATACCCGAAGAAGAAGATATCGAAAAAGCTAAAGCTTGCATTAAAGAGCATGATTTAAACTTCAACTTTAAAAACATAAACGAACTCTACTTAGAATCTTATAAACGTATACAACTTAACTGGGAATAAAAACATGAATATTGATTTTACTAATGACATTATAAAAATGAAAGAACAAGAAGTTCTACACAAGCCATTTCCAACCCCGCAAGGATACGCCCTATTTGAGAAAACGAAAGAAGGAGAACTTGTAAGAATGATTTTTTCCAGCGAAAAAGAAATCAAAGCATATTTAAATGATCTTGGATACGACTGGGGAAATGAAAAGAAGGGTGAGTTTACAAACTTTGACTGCTTAAAAAGATTGTTAACCGTTTACCCAGAGTTGGAAAATGCAGAAATTATTGCTGCGGATCCCCAATGGGACCCAGACGCAAAGCCTGAGACAGAACATGAAAAGCACAACCTACATGAATCTACCAGAAAAATGGAAGACATTCCCCATTGCGCTGTTGAACTTAGAGAAGTAGATCATCAAGTTACTCCCGCTTCAATAGCTAAGAAACCCGACTTCCTAAAGAAGAAGGAAGATAAAAAAGGAGATAAGAAAGAGAATAAAGATAACGATTCAGAAAAAGACAAAAACGGCAAAAAGCTTCCGCCATGGCTAAACAAAAAGAAAAGTAAATCGAAGGATTATTCAGAACTCTGGGAAAAAGTTTCAGGTGAATATGATGGCCCCCTCAAGGTGGGAGACCGTGTCAAAAACATCAACAAAAAATGTACCCATTACGGAAGCGAAGGGATCGTTAAAAAGTTTAACGACATTCCCGGTGACAAAGGGGTGACCATTGCTTATAAATGTACTAACGCTGGGAAAACTTGGGAAGAGGGAGACCTCTTAGATAAGACTCCTGACCAATTAGAAAAAAAGGACTAAACTATGGCATATTTTAGAGAAACAGGTCTCCCAGATCCGGCATACACAGCTTCAGCGACAGCGGCAGGGACAATGGTTCCATTACAAGATGGAAAAAACGTAATTGTCTATGACGTCTTAAGTAGCGCGGCTTGTGAACTAAGAGATGGCTCGTCTCCCGGACAAGTAATGATGTATGTTCCTGCTGGACACAGTAATTTAACTTCGCCTATTAAGTGGACTACTGGTAAACCGGTTGAGCTCATAGGAACATCTAACATAACAATTACTTACGACGTAGTATAAGGAAAAATATGAAAGAATTTAAATATAAAACAAGCTTTAGTACACAGATTAAATCCGTCATTTCGGAAGAGAGAGATAAGTATTTGTCTTTAGCAAGCTTAATAAATATTGGAGATTTTATTCCTGACATTGATATCGAGGCTAACGTTGATCTGCTCCCTATCGCTTTTAATGCTTTTGTAGCTAATAGAGTAAATAAAAATGGTGATGTAATTGATACCGAGACGGCAATTGCTATTTATGAGAATTTTTTAAATAAGCCAATAAATATTGAACATCATAGGGATAAGGTTATTGGAACTATTCTATCTTCGGGATTCAGTGAGTTTGGAACAGATAAGCCTCTTAATCTTGAACAGGTTAAAGCTATGACAAGCCCATTTAATGTGACTTTGGGTGGCGTCGTATGGAAAGTAGTGAACGATGAAATTGCGAGTTTCATTGAGGATTCAAGCGATCCAACAAGCGAAAATTATTTGAAAGTTTCGGCAAGTTGGGAATTGGGTTTTTCAGACTTTAATATCATATTACTAAAGAATGAAGAAAAAAACATAGAGAATGGTGAAGTCATTGCTGAAGAAGCAAAAATTGAAGAACTTCGAGACTATTTAAGAGTTTTCGGTGGTAAGGAATATGTTGATGAAAATACAAAGGCATATAGACAAGTCATCGGAAAAGTAGTACCTCTTGGCATCGGGCTTACGGAAACTCCGGCGGCAGATGTTAAGGGCGTTTCTACCAAAAAAACAAAAGAATACAAAATAAAAAAAGAAGAAAAAAAATTGGCTAAAACCAATTCTGATTCAAATAATATTTCACGAAAACCAATTAAAAATGTAATTTTAAAGGAGAATGTCATGAAAATCAAGTCAATCAAAGATATTACAGACGAATCTTTACAAGAGATGTCTGCTTCTGTCGTCGCCGATTTTATCGAAGACGAACTTAGGAAGGCTTCCGAACGTTATACAGACGAAAAGGAAGCTGTTGAAAAACAGTTAAAAGACTCCGTCGAACAGAACGAAACTATTACTAAAGAGCAGGAAGAGCTCAAGGATAAACTAGTGTCTGTCGAAAAGTCTTTAGCCGAACTTGAGCAAGAAAAGCAGGAGAGAGAAGCTCAACAAAGGTTCAACGAAAGGATGTCTACATTGGACGAAGAATACAAGCTTAACGATGAAGATCGGGAAGTCATTGCTTCGGACATTAAAGATATGAATAACGAGGATTTCGAATCTTATTCGAAAAAGCTTTCTGTCCTTCTAAAGGATAAAAACAGAGAAGCTCTTGCGAAGAAAGAGGAAGAAAATAAACTAAACGCCGAAAAAGAAGAGGTCAAAGCTTCTACTGAAGAGCAAGAAGACTCAACTGTTATCGAAACCGTTGTGGAAGAAGCTCAGGAAGAAGACTCGGAAGATATTCCGAACTCGACCGTCGCAGAAGAAGAGACCTTGGTACAGAAGTATCAAAAAGCTTTTAGTCTCGATCAATTCGAAATTAGGTAATTTAACCCAATATAAACAAAGGAAAATATTATGGCACATTTAAGACCATTTAGAGATTATGACGAGAAAGACGTACTTAACTTGTTTTCTATGGACCTGACTACAGGCACTAACGCAGGCGGCGCAATTTCGCTCGGATCAGATTGGTCCGGACGTCTTTCGCACGGGCACGTAGTGGCTGTTGCAACAGGTTGGAACAGCGGCCAAGAGCTTGAAATGCTCGGGGATGCTGGTGCAGCAAGTGGTGCTCTTAAAAACGTCACTACAGAACGTTATGGAGTTACAGCGAATTTGAGAAGCGCAGGCGCAGATCTTGTTCCGCTAGGACTTACATTATTCCACGTCGCTCAATACGACGAAAACGGAGAACAACTAAAATTCAATCCAAGGAAGGCTTCTGAGTTGGAAGCTTGCATCGTAGGACAGGCAGTGCCTGTTGTAACGAGAGGGATTTTCCTTGTGAACGGTATTGACGTCACTGATCAAGGCGATGGAAACGCTGTCCCTATGGACGCGGCATGGCTATTGGATGGTGGACCGTTGTACGCAGGTGCAAATGGATCCATCACGACAGGTATTAACGATGGCTCAAACGCTCTTGCTAAGATCGGACGTGGACTAGGATTAGCTAATAATAGCGACGTCCTCATGAAACTGGAGCTCTAATCTATAAGGAGAATTAAAAATGAAATTAAAATTAAAGAACACACCCGAACAGGTAGAGCTCATCAAAGCTATTGGTTCCAGAGATGCAAATGTGGCTCGTGAAGCTTCTGAAGCTTTTGCCGCTTTTCTCGGTCCAGTAATTGAAAAGGTTCTGCTTACGGCAGGTACCGCAAGTCAAATTTTTGTTGATTCAGCATTTGACGAAGACGATAGCCCAAGTTATCCGCTTGATCTTTATCACGGAGAAGGGGCTGGTCACGTCACTGTATGGAGTCAACATATGGCTGGTGGTTTACCTACTTCACAAGTAGAAGGCATGCAAGAAATCAAGATTGCTACATACAGACTTGATTCTGCAGTTAGCTTTAACAAACGTTATGCTCGCAGAGCGAGACTTGATGTAATCAGCAAAGCTCTCGAAAGAATGGCTAATGAGGTTCTCATTAAGCAAGAGAGAAACGCTTGGGCAGTTATTCTAAAGGCCCTTGCTGACGCTGAGACAACTCCAGAAGTTGGTGGAACAGCTATGAAGCATATGTTGTCGCCAAATTCACTTGGTGCATTCGGTTTGCAAGACTTGAATAACATCATGACTCATGTCAAGAGACTCAACGAGTCTTTCTCAGGCCACACGCCTGTCGCCCCATACTCAAATGGTATTACGGATATGTACGTAAGCCCTGAGATTAAGGGATTGATTCGCGCGTTTGCTTATAACCCAATGTATACTGATGCCAATACGAGTCAGGCTCTTCCAGACGTTGTCCGTGAAGATATCTATCGTAATGCTGGAATGCAATCCATCTATGGTGTTAATATCGTAGAATTGGTTGAACTTGGCGCAGGCAAGAAGTACAATACTTTATGGAGTACGTTAGCTGATACAGTTGGCGGAAACCTAGAGGCCTTCTTGAATGACATCGAAGGTGATGGATCTAATACGGCATGGAATGGCGCAAATCACGAGCTCGTGATTGGTGTTGATAATTCTCGTGGCGCATTTATTCGTCCAGTTTCTCGTGGTCACGACTACGGAAGCGGAAACGGAACATTCACCGCGTTACCAGATGAGCAGTTTAATATGTATGGTAGCAGAGTAGAGAAAACAGGTTTTTACGGATTCCTCGAAGAGGGCCGTATCTGTATTGACGCTCGTGCCATCTTAGGCTTGGTTGTCTAAGGACACTATAATAGTAGCTCGTAACACATATCCCGTTGGATTGAACCCCAACGGGGTTTTTTTTGATTTTTATTATTATTTTTCTTGCGTTAACTATACAATATTGATATGAAAAAGAAGAAAGAACCAACCGAAAAGCAAGCCCAAAATTCTAAGAAAACAACGAAAGCTAAGAAAAAGGAGAAAAAAATGATGCAGACGCACGCAAAAGAAGAGAACTTCCAGCCAACAACCCTAGATCAAGTGTGGGGAGACACCGGAAATACTAGATTTGGCACTATGGATGAAAAGGAATATATTAAATCGCTTGATGAAATGGACAAGGCTGATTTACAGGCTCACGCTAATTATGCTGGATTGGTTCCTGTTGATAATAGGGAAGTACTAACAAAAAAACTAGTAACCGAATTCAGAAAATATGTATCTGGATTTAAAAAGCCTTCTAACACCGTAAACCCCCCGCCAACAATCTCAGAAGAAGCAGCAAAGGTTCTTAGTGAAGGCAAATAAAACATCTTTTTTATTACATTTGTTACTAATTAGCTGTAATAAACAACATGAGCGCCATAGCAGTCAATTTATCGATAACTCAGGGTGATACTTTTTCAATTAGATTAGAAATTAGAGATAGCGAGGGTGAGGCTGATGATCTTACTCTCTATGGAATTAGAGGGTCTGTGAAAAACAAATACTCTGATACTACAGCGTTACTCGACTTAAGTCCCACTATTTTTAATGCTACCTTAGGTCAAGTAGATATAGATGTTCCTTCAACCTTAACAGAAAACTTACCAATAACAGAAGCGGTATACGATGTTGAAAAATATTTATTAACTGATAATAGTATTGTCTTTAAAATAATTAAAGGAAAAATGTCAATTAGCCCCGAAGTAACAACAGGTTAGTCATGAGCGACTTCAGCGTTATAATAACTGACATACCAACTGGAATGATCCTTTACCCCTATCCCGGGGGTGCTTCTTCTGGTACGTCTAGTGGGTCTAGTGGGTCTAGTGGGTCTAGTTCTAGTCATACCCATAGCGGTATTGTCGGTCCGCAAGGCTCTCAAGGACCGACTGGACCAGCGGGATCTACGGGATCTACGGGTCCAGCGGGGACAGTAGGACCTACGGGTGCGACAGGATGGACTGGAACATTTTTTGTTTCAGGTGCTACGGGTGCTACGGGCGCTACAGGTACTACGGGCGCTACAGGTGCTACGGGTGCTGGAACAACGGGCGCTACAGGCGCTACAGGCGCTACAGGTACTACGGGCGCTACAGGTGCTACGGGTGCTGGAACAACGGGTGCTACAGGT
>Ga0098044_1001169_pt1 | contig 13814 bp, 10 predicted proteins | sample 10_taG_FD_75053 | JGI IMG/M metagenome (GOLD analysis project Ga0098044, IMG submission 75053) | Marine viral communities from the Subarctic Pacific Ocean - 10_ETSP_OMZ_AT15264 metaG | ecosystem: Environmental > Aquatic > Marine > Oceanic | place: Pacific Ocean | collected 2015-01-16 | reverse complement strand
TTGAGGGAATAGCTGAACCTGTTTTCATTCAACAAAGGTGCGGCCAGCATGGCGTCGATGATGCGGCCCTGCGGTTTGATGCCAATGCGCCGGAGCCAGCCCACGTCGTAGGCGGCATTGTAAAAGATCTTATCGGAAGGGTGCTTGGCTATCTCTTTCTCAAACCACTTGAGGACAATCTTGCGGTCAAGGTTGCCGCCGCCCTCATGCCCAAAAGGCAAGTAGGCGTTAAACCCTTCATAACAAATAGCAATTCCTACTACGTCGCCGTTGCCCGTGGGCCAGCCTGGACCATGGCTCTTGAGCCGTGGGTCTTTGGTCTCCAGGTCTATTGCAATTTCCTTGACGGCGCTTGGGGTAGGAGGAAGCTCGTCCACCGGAACCCATTCGGTCTTGACGCCCCACTTGGGTTTTTTAAGATTCTGTTTCATCTTCCAACTCCGCTAGTCTGCACTCGTAGCTGACACCGGAGTACCCCGCGCCGTCCACGTAATCGTCCGGATTGAACGAGCCCAGTTTACGTCTGGCAACCTTTAAAAGTTCCATTAAATTCGCAACGTCGGAAGCAGAAATCTTTTCGACGTTCCATAAGTAACCGTTCCACAACCGCGCTATGTTTTCGTGGTTTTCCCACATACTACCGTGGGTAGCAGAGCGGTCACCTCCAACCAGCTTTATAGCTTTTTCCAGTATTGTTTTCGCCGTCATCTAATGACCTTTCCTCTACTTTCAATCCTATGGAGTTGGCGTATTCGATGCCCTGCTCCATGCCCCAGCTAATGCCTCTGTCCGTGTAGACGGCACAGAGGTCAGCTACACCGTACCAGTTTCGCGCCAGGGTCATGCCCATCTCGCGCTGCTCCGGTATGTTGTCGTCCAGCACTTGCGTGTACAGTAAGTGCGACACGAACGGAGACTCGCCTTGCAACAGCGAATGCCACATGCACTGCCGTGCGTAATCAATGTTATCCAGTAAATCAAAGCCCTTGTAGGGACTTTCAATGATCACTCTAAATTCTTCGTTTTTCATATTGCCCACCCTCTCTGTGAATCCTCTGGCATTTTTAAAACTAAATTCTGCTTGGTTCGTGTAATGCCCACATATAAAACGCGGTGGGCGTCGTCGGGATTGCGCTCCATGTCTTCCAGAGCTTTTCCGGACAGGTCCGTGAACAGGAGGACGTTGTCGGCCTCGCCGCCCTTGGCTCCGTGAATGGTGGACAACCTCACATTCGGTTTTTGGAATATGTTGATACCCCGATTGAGGAGAGCCGTCGCATAAGCCCGGTCCTCATCACGGATGCGGTCAAGCGCCTTGTCCCAAGGTACGTCCGGAAGCTGTAAGCCAAAGTGCTCGCGCAAGATGCCCAACGTAAACAAGTCCTGGTCATTAGCACCACTCAACATTTTCTTAGCGCCGCGCATCAGCTTGCCGTCGCCGCTGGAAATAAAACGGTACAGGTTTTGTGCATCCTTCAGGGACACCTCATGCCCCTTGTTAAGTTGGAGATGGTTCCAGGAACTGATGGCGTCACGCACCTTCTTGCTGAGAGAAGGCTTGTTGAACCGCTCAAAGAATTGTCCCGTGGAGCGCATCTCTGCGGCCACGGCGTCGAGCATGTAATTGGCTTGGGCCATGACCAGCCAGTTCTCGTCTCCAAAATCAAAGCCTTGCGGATCATAAATGCGTGTGACAGAGCCTTCTTCGGTGCGCGGCTTCCAGTGCTTCTTTTGACGGTTGCGGATACGGGACGCCACAGAATTGGCAACGCGGTGAACGGAGCGGGGAATGCGGTAGGATTGCTCCAGGACTTCTGACCCACCAGAGAGACCAATAAAATGATCAATGTCGGCCCCGGCCCATTTGTAGATGCCTTGGTCGTCGTCGCCAGCAACATACATCCGGTCACTGCGCTCATCTAATTGGTTGGCAACTTGCCACTGCAACGGGGTCAAATCCTGGGCCTCATCTAGGAAAACTACTTGGAAATATGGAATATGCCCCGCACTGGCCGACAAGTCTACCATCATATCGGTAAAATCTTTTAAACCCTGAGATAATTTAAACCTCTGGTACTCTTTAAACAGGTGTTCAAACTCGTAGAGCGGCATCTGGAGATTGCAAAAGTTGTATGCGTACTCAGGCCCTTGGAGCGTGTTCCGCGCTATGTCTATGCAGCGCATGATGGGATGGTTGGAGCGCAAAATGCTGAAGCCGTCGTCTTCCACGCTTTCGTTTGTAGAAGACAGGTCAACGCCTACCGTGTTTCCAAATTCTTTGAGGTTGGAATCGGACAGGATGTCGGAGTTGTTCAAGCCCAGAAGTAGAAAGGCTAGGCTGTGCAGGGTTCGGAAATAGGTGAAGTCGTTTTCCGGGTCCAGCCCAAAGCGGTTGACGGCGCGGTCACGGGCCTCGTGCGCCGCCTTCCGGGTAAATGCAAAGTAGCCAATGCTGGTTGGCGGCATTCCACCAACCAGGAGTTCATCCACTTGGTTGAGCAAAGTAGTGGTCTTTCCCGTACCGGGAGGACCAAAATACCTAAACATGCGACGGGCGGTTTTGTATGACCCGTGGGCCGTCTGACTTGAGGAAAAAATCCACCTCATAGCCCAACGTGTTAAGGATTTTCTCTACTTTATATATAGACAGGTGGCGCGGAGCTTTGACATTTTCGTATTCGGCAATTGTGCGTTGCGGCATGTTGGCTTTCTTGGCTAATGCCACCATGCTTAGACCGGCCTCCTGTCGTATCTCGCGCAGTAGGATTTGCCAATGTATGGGTACGATGTCACCGTGCATGATTCCTCCTTTAGAACGGTACGTCCTCATCCTCAAATTTTGAACTAAAGTCTTCTTCAATCTTGGCGAACGCTGGTATTGACCAGCAACGAACGGTGCGCCCTTGGATGCGGAACTGTTCGGCGCGGCCATCCATGTCGCGTAGGCGCTGGGCAATCTTGTTTGATCTGTATTCAAAGAACTTGTTGCGTTTCAGAAACGCCTCAAAATCCTTGAGCCGGAAATAGGTGCGGCCTTCCTCTTCATCCGTCCACGGGCGGCGCAGAAGGATCTCTTCTTTATCCAGTGCCGTCTGCATGTGCGTCGAGAACTCCTCAAGGAGGTCATAGAACTGGCCGCGTAAGCTGGTATCATCTGGCGTGGAAATAACCGCTCCTTCTGTTTGCACCATTTGACTGAGGAGGTTGTTCATCCCCGCTTCCCAAGCTTGCTTCGCCATGGTGCGCGGCATGAAATTGATTTGCTCCATGCATAGGATTTGAAAGCGCGGCTGCTTCTGTAAGGCTTCGGTATCCAGTTCAACCGGAGAACCGTTCACGTCGAGGAACCATAGCGGCGGTTCGCTGTCATACTTACGGAGGTTGGCTACGGTTGGAGTGTTCGTCCCTCCCCCCACGCCATGCTTGCGGCTGCGGCATAAGTCCTTGTTGCAGAAATTGCAGATGGGTTGGTCGGCGCACTTGTACTGGTAGTCCTTCTTTTTGACTTGGTCGGCTACCACGTTGACTTCTTTAAGATCAAGCGGTGGATTAAAGACTTGCTGGTTGTACTCCAGGATCTTCTTTTCCCAATCGTCGGGGCTCGACTTGCGTAGGTATACGCCCACGTTAAAGAGGCCGTTGTTGCGGGTGCCTTCCGGGAAGCCCTGTCGCAGAAGAGCCTGTAAGCAAGGAGGGCCGTCCTTGAGGCGCTCGTCTATTTTGGGTTCTGTCTTGGACAGGAGCGCGTCGAGTTCTTCCTGGGTAATGGCAATGGCTTCGGCCATGTCCAGAAACTCTTCAAGAGTGGCGGCGCTGCCGTCCTGGTTGAAGGCATAGCGCAACCCTCCATCCTGTTTGAAGTAGGGGAGGTTCAGGAAGTTTCCGGTATCGCCACGGTCAACCAGAAGCTTGATCTGCTTGGGGAAAATCTCAGTGTTGGCTGCATAGCCCAGTTCGCTGGCAAGTTCTTTCAGTTTCAACTGCACCTTTTCGGCGTCTACAAAGTCTTTAAAAAATAAGAATAAATGTGCGCCACCGGATTTACTGCGGCAGACGATCAAGGGGAGCTTTTGTTGGATGATGTTCTTGATTATTTCTGCATGGTCCAAGGGGTATTGGTCTATGTCGATGGCACCCCAGACGCATACATTGTCTTCGTTGATCGGAACAACGCCAATGCTGACCTCACCCTTCAGGTGGGATTCATAAGTGGCCTTGGTCCGTGGTTCGCGGACAATTTTGTAATTGCCCTTCTGCTTACCGTTGGCGTCCTTAGTGGTCAGGTCCACTGCGCCATACGCTTTATTCAAGCCACGGAATAGCCGTGCAAATCTGTCAACCGTATTCGTCATGGGAAAACGGGGGAGGGCGAGCCTCCCCCCTAGTCCTATTAGAACGGCGTGTTTTCGTCAGAAGAAGAGCCGTCATCCTCGCGCACATGCTGCACTTTGACATCACCTGCCTGGATAGATTGGGCTAGAAGACGGGCTTCCGCATAGAGGTTTGGATCTTCGATGACAGCATCTTTAGTTATCTGCCACCCGTGCCACGAACCGCTTTTGTTTTCCTCACTGGCCGTGGACAGATGCCAAATGTGGCTGAAGCGAGGCGGTGTGAAAAGGTTGCCAGTAGCGTCCTTCATTTTGATGGACTTGATGGCAGAGTTCCACTGCTTCGACTTCTTGAACTGGGTTGCTTTCATGGGGAGCAACGCCTGTTGTGCTACGCCATCCGCATCAACAACCAGAACATAATGCTGTGCAGTGCGCACAAGATAACGCCCTCCACCATCGACAACCATGTCCTTGTTGTCTTCACTGCGCTCTGTTTCCGGAAGAGAATCGCCCGTCTGGTAGATTGCGTAGGGGGCTCCGGTTCCGGTGCCACGAGGCTCCCACTCAATCCACTCCAAGCGGTAGGCGCAAGGAATGACAGAAATGCCGTCTTTGCCCTTGATGACCTCTCTGGTCACGCTGTTGAAAATGTCCCCAGCCTTGGCACCATCCAACTCATCCAGTTGATCGGACATCTTTTGCAAGATTTTTATGAAGGGGATGGCAAGATCTTCAGAACCAAGATCGTTGACACCAATTCCGGCATCCGCTGCAAACAGATCCGTGACTTCCGTGGAGAGCGCAGTCTCCTTCCTTTTCGCTACGGCTTTAGCCATGATTATTTACTCCTCTTAATGGTTGCTCGTTGACTTATGAAAGCGCCGAATAAATCCAGCGGGACGGCGTCACCCGCTTCTACACGTTCCCGGAGCCAAGCCTTCAACGTCATGGGCTCAACCTTTTCCAACTGGTCGGGAGCGTATCCTTGTGAACCGCACAGGTTCATAAACTCTTCCGCAGCTTCGTCTTCGCCGCGTCCAAAGGTCACGGTGACGTTGTTCTTTACGAGGTCACCAAACTCATGGTCGCGCAGCCACTGGAACGCTTCTTCGCGGCGGTCCTTTGAAATGGACGCGGAGTAGATAGGCTTGACCGAAATCTCTGACCCATCCGTCAGGGTGAATTTCTGCAAGCCCATTTCTTCCAGAGCTTCTGGAAGCTGCTCGTCCGTGATTTTATGAAGTGCGGCCTTTGTATCTTTCATGGCCCGCTCGTGTTCAGCGAGCTTTTGCTCCAACGTGGCCGCTTCATTTGCCAGCCTAGACACGCCGTCAAGTTGGCCGTCATCTAGCTGGTCTATTTTGTCGGGGGAGCTTCCGCTATCGGAAGCCATCTCTGATAAAAGATCGTTCATCGTGGTTCCTCTTTTCTTGTTTAATGAATCGATGGTTGACTTAACCATCAACATCCCTTATATGGGGATATATCAAACAAAGCAAGAGAAATCTTCGGTATGTCGGAATTTATTTTTAAGACCCAACCCTACGCGCACCAGAAGGAAGCCTTCGACGCGAGCGCCGACAAGGACAACTATGCGCTGTTAATGGATATGGGAACGGGCAAATCGAAGGTGGATATCGACACCACTGGATATAATTTTGAAAAAGGTAAAATTGACTTCGCCCTTATGGTAGCACCCAAGGCCGTGGTAGCCAACCTCGCAAACGAAATAGAAACGCATTTGCCGGAGCGGATAGCCCGTCAAGTGGTCATCTGGAAACCCAGCCTCACCAAAACAAAACGAGACGAGCTTCGGGAGCTTTCCAAAAAAGATCCCAAGACGTTGAAGTTTTTGCTGATGAACGTAGAAGCTTTCAGCAGCAAAAAAGGCGTGGACGTAGCAGAGTATTTTGTAAAGAATTTTGACGTGTTTATGACCGTCGATGAATCCACAACTATCAAAAACAGAAAAGCCAAACGCACCAAGGCCCTTTGTAAGATAGGCGAGCAGTGTGTTATGCGGCGCATCCTGACGGGCTCTCCGGTTACACGCTCCCCCATGGACCTGTACAGTCAAATGGACTTTTTAAATCCACGCATACTGGGTTTCAAAAGCTACTACGCTTTCCAAGGCCGCTATGCTGTCGTGCAGCGACGGACCATGGGCGCACATTCGTTTAACCACATTGTCGGGTTTCGCAGGCTGGACGAGCTTACAGAAAAACTGCAAGAGCACTCCTACCGGGTGCGGAAAGAAGACTGCCTGGATCTACCAGACAAGGTGTATGTAAAACGCGAGGTGGAACTGACCAAGGAACAAACGTCTGCCTACACGCAAATGAAGCACCTCGCACTGGCGCGATTGGGCAGTGGTGAGTTAGCCACCACACAAAATGTTCTGACACAGATTATGCGGCTGCAACAAATTTGCTGTGGTCACCTAACAGACGATGACGGTACTATACATGAAGTGAAATCAAACCGCCTGTCGAGTTTGCTCGACATTTGCGACGAGATACAGGGTAAGGCGATCATCTGGGCGACATGGACCATGGACATTCGTTCGATTACTGAGGCCCTGCGAGACCGATTTAGCGTACTATCGGTCTCACCGCTCCACGGTGAAACACCTGATTCTGAGCGTCAACAGATCGTGGAATCTTTCCAGGATCGACAATCGGAATTACGTTTCATCGTGGGGCATCCCCGCACCGGAGGGTTTGGGCTGACGCTTACAGCCGCCACCACGGTTATCTACTATTCAAACAGCTATGACTTGGAGCTTCGGCTTCAGTCAGAGGACCGCGCCCACCGCATAGGGCAGACCAACAAGGTCACTTATATAGACTTGATTTCCCCGAAGACGATTGACGAGAAGATTGTCAGCGCGTTGCGCGGCAAGATAAAGATAGCGGATCAGATATTGGGGGAAGACGTGCGGGCTTGGTTAAGCTAGGTCCGTCCAGCTACTGCCGTCGAAGACACGGGCCGTCTTTCTTAGATCCTCATTTATAGTGTAACTGCAATGGACCCAGCCACTGGCGGGTTGGCCTTCCTTGTAAAACTCCAGGATAAGCTGGTCATACTCACAGTTCTCTTTTACCCAGAGAGCCACTTCCTTGTTGGAAATTCCGGGGACTTCAAAGTCTACGGCTTCTCCCGTGGTGTGTTGCGACTTGTCCGAAGAACCGATAGCGCGGTTTAGCTCCAGGCAGCGGAAGCCGCTGTTGGGGATGAACGGTATGCCGTAATAACTGCGGACGGGCTCCAGGATTTTGTCGCAGACAAGGGTGAGGTTTTGTATTTGCTCTTCGTCGGGTTCGTTGGTGATGCCCTGTCGTTCTGCCGTACTGGATTTGGTTAGCTCGCTTAGATAAAAATGGTCCGAAAGCTTCATCCTACCATCTGCCTTGGCTTACAATTAACCGACATAATTCCGCCATCTTTTGCAAACACCGGATCCATTGGTCCAAACACCTGTTGACCACGTTGCATGGTATCGGGGGAGGCAGCGGCAACTTGCTGCGGCAACGGCTGGACCGGACTGACTTGGCTTAGTGCAGAATCAGGAGAAGGAGGACGCATAGCCATTTGACGCCTGGGCGGTGCTTCGGGAGCCGCTTCCGTTACGGGGCCTAACACGGGGCCTTCTAATTCCTCATATTTTGTGGGTTCTCCAATCTCGTATAAGATACCGGGAGCCCGTCCCATTCGACGCAAGCGTTTTCCGTTTTTGGTAATAAAGCTTTCATGCGCCCATAATTTAAATCTTTGAGGAAAGCTTAATCCTTCAGTAGGAGAAACTAGCGGAAATTCTGCCATTGCTTCTGCGGCCAGTTTAGGATTCATTAGCATGTCTACAATAAGCTTCTCAACGGCAACTCCGCGAATGGCCTCTACCATTTTTATAGCTTGCCGTCTACCCACGCCTGTTAAAACTAAAGCACTTACTATGTTGTCCATTGCTCTTGCAGTAAGACCGCCTAGCATTCGACCAATGTTCCCCGCCAATTCTGGGGAGCCCTTATCTTGTAGCGCAACGCCTCGTTGTGCTGCTTTGCTTATAGCAAACTGGTCTTGGGCTCCTTGTGCAATTTTGCTAAAGAGTACAGGTGCTTCTTCTCCATACAGCCCGGAAAGAAGTCGAGATATCTGTGGGGACTGAGAAAGTTCCATAAGCTTAGTCGGATCCCAAAGCCGTACATCCGTTCTTAACGATTGCGATAGTCGTAAGGCTTCCTGCGCTGCGGGACTCCCGTCACCGGCTCCGGTTACGGCTCTTTTTATAAGAGCTTCCGCCACCGCTTGTTTAAAACCTTCTAGAGCGGGATTGCTACCATCCTCTAGTCTTCCCTTTTCTAGAATCTTTAAAGTGTTATTCAAAGTTTCAACGGGCTTACCTATTGGATTTTCATAAGTTTTTAAAAAGGTTTCTCCCAACGTCATAGGATCAGGGTTATCTAAAAGAGTTGCCGCAGAAATAATTTCTGAATCTTGCTTGGCGGCATTTTCTATAAGAGTTCGGAATCCTTCCTCTGTAAAGGTTTCGTCAAAAGCTTTGGCAACGTGCAACTCTTCGATTATCGTATCTAGATTAGAAGCTTTGGCATTCTTTATAGATCTAGCCACACGCTCCGCGTTAGCTAAATCTTCAAAACCCGTGTCTTTTCCAGTAGCTTTCGCTAACCATCCGATAGCCGCCTTGTTATCATTTATCCATTTGGAAGCCGCAGATGAATTAAATTCGGTGCCACTACCAAACTGGCTAAACCTGTCCCAGAGCGTGTTTCTTACTATATCAATATTAGCGGGAGTGTTCTGTGTTCCTTCTACAACTTTAAACCCGTAAGATCGACCTCCATCGCCCACAAGCATTCTTTCAAAAGGAGGTGGGGGAGCTTCCGCATATTTTTGTAAATTAAAGTCTGGATTAAATTCTGGAGAAGTTGTTCCGTTATCATTAACCACCATTCGGACAGGGGTGTTATCTCCTGTAGTTATTGGTGTTAAAGCATTTTCCAGTTCTCGTAAGGCAACGTCCTGCTTGCCCCTGTCTTTGGACCCTGGAACAAGAGTGTCTATTGTTCTTTCGATAGGAACACGTGGTTCCCCTGTCCTGGTAAATCCACGAAGTTTTCCAATACTCCCCTTTTCAAAAACATGCTTTTTGAGGGCGGTTGCTCTTACTGCTGCTTGTCTCTGTAAAACATTAAAGGTAAAGTTTTCGGGGTCCTCAATGGCTCGCTGAAGATCACTAATTGTGTCTGAAATTGCCCGAATCTTTTTGGCATTGCTCGTGGCTCCTTGTCCTACTTCATGGGCCAACTCCCGTTTTAGATGCGAGATGATGTTGTGAACCTCTTGCCCGCTCCGGCCAACCGGAACACCGTCCACTGTTTTTACACCTAATGCACTGGTATCTAGTATTTCGTCGGCAACGTTTACCTCTGCGCCTTCGCTGGTGACCTTGGCTCCCATCGTAATGTCTAATTTGCCTTGTGCTTCAAGAAGAGCACTTTCTTGTTTTCTTAGCTTCTCCATCGCTCTGGTGAGTACGCCTGCTTGCTTGTCATACGCCTTACGCGCCGATTCTGGCAATCTCTCGCGCCACAATGGACCCAAGGTAGCTCCTTCAGCAAGCGCACTTTGTTCGCTTTTTATGTCGGCCATGAGTTCGGCTCGCGACCCTCTAAATGAAGGAAAGTGTCCAGCCCCTACGTCGTACAGTTCTTTTTGTAGCTCTTCTAAACGGGCCTTCACATTGGCTTTCTCTATGTCCTCTAGTTTAGCTTGTTCGCGGCTTACAATAGCGTCTTGAGCCTCCGCTTCTCGCCGCAAAAATGCCAGTCGGTTTTCTTGCGTCGCAACTTTTGTTGCGTCGGGTCCCGCGCCCTTTGCTGCCTGCTCTACTAACGCGGTGCGGCCCGCAAGCATCCAGAGCCACTTGCTCTGATTCTGTGCTTCTCCAGCCTGTCCCCGAATGGCGGCTGCTTTAGCTGCAAAGTGTTCACCAATGGGAACACCATCAATAAGAAGTTGTGGTCCAAGATCTTGTCCGTCAGGAGTTATAAAGGACTCCGTCTTAGGTGCATCAAAATTATCTATGCTTTTCCAAAGAGCGTCTTCGTAAAAGTCCATTTCTTTGTAAGCGGTATCAAGTTCTCTACGAATAGCAAAGTCAAAGTTGGCTCTTTCCTCATCGGACATCTTCTCAGGCATCCGTTCTCTCCAGCCCTCTACTCGCATTTGAGCATCAGCAAGTAATTCGTCGCGGACTTTAGCTACGCGACTATTAACTTTGTCAAAAGCCAGTTGTATAGCTTCCAGACGTTCCGGAGAGATGTTGGTGCTTTGCCCTTCTTGAACTGCTCTAAGAATATTATCAGTATAGACATATTCCCCAGTTCCTTTTCCTATATTCCAATCTTCTTGTAGAGAAAGTTTTTTGGGATCTCCATCGTGCTTTATTCCACCAACATCTAATTTAAGAATAAGGTCATCTAGAGCATCAAAAATTGAGTTACTTCTCTCTATCATACGTTCAGAATATTTTGCATACGCCTGTGCGCCTATTTTCCCTTCCGTTATTGTCTTTAGGTGACCTTCCTGAAAATTTGACCACCCCCTAAGTTTTTCAATCACGTGTCTTTGAGCGGCAATCTGTTCCGTAGTTGGAGGACGGTCAGAGCTAAGAGCTTCTGCAAGTTTAGCTTCCAAAACGTTTGCTTCAGAACGGGCCAATTGGGGCGTTGTGTAAGAAATCCTCGTAAAAGGATCCATCTCGCGACCTTCTGTGAGAGCGAGGCGAAGTTGCTGAGTAACATCTAATATTTCTGAACGGTTTCTCCAATCAGAACCCAAAGATTGAGGTGTTTGAAGAGCGTGGGCCGCAGCTTTTCTAGCCCCGGAAGGTGTAAGACGTTCGGTGAATCCCCTAGCCATTTGCAGAGGCCACTTAACAATTGGCGTTTTTAATCCTATGTCCCAAGCAGCACGGGTTGCTGTCATGCCGCCAATAGGAAGAAGAATTCCGCCCCCCGCCATAACCGTGTTTTTCATCCATTGAGGAGCGTCGGGGTAAACGGCATCCAACACCTCTATGGAGGTCACCATGCTTCCTCCAACTGCCGTTCCCATGATGGTTTCATAGGCGGCGGCAGTCTTGGGCCGCGTCATTTGCAATTCACTTATCGCATTTAATACCGACTGATAGGTAACATTTTCTGCCGATTTAGCGAGTTGAACGGCCAACTTTCCAATAACGGCACCCTCCATAGGAGCCCCCGCCGTTATCTGAGTAATAAGAGATATATACTTCTTAGCTTTGGTGCTTTCATCTGGCGTCATATCAAAAGCAAAGGGTTGCAAAAGGGTTGCAACCCCCACTTTTTCTCCACCTAACACTGGAACGGGAATGTCAAAATCAAACACTGAAACAGATTCTGGAACCGTAACACTCCCTACTCCAGACTCTATTCCTTTACGAGCAACGTCACCGACAGCTTCAAAGCCAGCAACTATTTGTTTAGATCCCAACCAAGGATCAGCGGACGAGGCATACCTATCAGAAGGTATGTTTCCCTCAAAACCTTCCGCAGCCCATTTTGCCAAATTTACAGGTGCGTCCACGCCTACTCGTAAAAGCAGGTTTGCAATCTCCACAGGAGCCCCAACAAGATTTGGTACCGCTTTTTGTATCGCAGGAGAAATTGTTTCCTCCCATAGAGAGCCCTGATCGGATGGCTGGTCCACAGATCCTACATCTTGCAGAACCACGGCAAGGGCATCTAGTCCCTCTTCTGAAGAAAGATCACCAGGGGGAAACTGCATCATGGGAAGGGTGAAACTAGATCCCCCTTTCGTTGCGGTGTACGTCCAGTTGTTTCCACCAGCATCTGGAACGCCAGAAGCAGAATCTACTGTAACGTCGGGATAAAGAGGGTGTTTAATATCTGCCATGTTATCGGTCCAGCTTATGCTCTCTCTTCAACCAATCGGTATTAAACCTAACTAAATCGCGGTTATTGGGGTTTTTCAATCCGGCCTCGTTTACAATTGTTGTTGTCCACTTATTATTTGCGACATCCCAGATGGGTTGCCCATTCACATCTATAACCATAAGTTCATAATGAATAGGCTTACCAGGAACCGACTTTGAAACAAAATCAAGAACTCCCTTGTCTCTAAGTTGTGTCTGATTCTCCTTTGAATAAGAAGGAACAGCCTGCTTTGAAACTTTATATCGGCTATCCTTTAAAAAAGGATCATAGTAATTGTTTTTTCCTTTGATTTCTTTTAAATCAAACCCAAGAGTTGCGGCCTGAGTAAGAAGAGTTTTTGACGGCGCGAAGTCCCCAATGCCTTCCAGCATGCTCTGAATACCAGCCTTTAGATACCTGTCCAAAGCATTTATTTTATCAACTTCGTACTCAAAGTTTTGTCCTGCTTTAGGGAGCACCCCTTTCATCCCTTTAAGATCTTTATCAGACATCTTAGCGCCTTCACCTGCTCCCCTTAACAATTGTCTGGATACGATTTCACCCATAACCGGGAGGGTTGCTATAAACTCATTTGCGAACCTTTGTCCCTCCGGTGTTCGGAACCACGCCCCTATTTCTAAACCAACATACTTTCTTGCACCCACCTCAATAGGTCCTGTAAAAAATCCGGGAACCCCACTCCGACTCAGCGCGAGCCGCATTCTTGAAATGTTCCTATACGCGGCGAGAGCCGCCCCCAGTTCTTTCGCCGCCACTTTGTTTCCTGGTTTGGCCTGAATGGTAGCTCTATTTTCTCGCACCTTTTCTAGAGCTTTCGCTACTGCTGCATCTCTTTTTTCCGGAGTGTTGGCTTGAGAAGTTAGGGTTGCTGCGAGGGAGGTCCCTTTTGACAGAGCTTCCGCATCTACACGTGTTTGAATGGGATCGGGGTCATCGGATAAACGGGCAATCTCCGCTGAACGATTGTTTAAAGCTTCTCCTAATTGTTGCGAAGGCAGATTTGGAGATAAAGGAGCAGGAGACGTGGTATCCGCACCAAAAGGAACCCCAAGCTCTTGAAAAACCTTCAACCGCCCAATGCCGTTTTTATAATTAGCTATGTTTGGAACAGGCATGTTATCAAGAGTTTCGGCGGCTACGGGTTGCGTATTAAAACCTGTCGGAGCCGTCATGTACCTCGTAAGTTGAGCCTGCTTGCTTTTAAGTTGGGAAGGAGGCCGCTGCGCTCCTGGTGCAAGAACAGGAGGTTTCAACCCATATGAATGCAAAGACCGTTTAAGAAAATTAGTTACCGCCCGCTGATTTATATCTACTGGATCCTGCCCTGCTTTGAAGCCTTTGTCGTATAAGTTAAAGTAATCGGTTTCAATCATACGGAGAATACGTTTTCCATCATCGTCAGAGAGAGGCGTACCATTAAGATAGGTAAACGGTTGTTGGCCTGCTTTGTGTCGAAACGGGTCAAACTTAATAGAAGTGT
>Ga0098044_1001168_pt1 | contig 13825 bp, 13 predicted proteins | sample 10_taG_FD_75053 | JGI IMG/M metagenome (GOLD analysis project Ga0098044, IMG submission 75053) | Marine viral communities from the Subarctic Pacific Ocean - 10_ETSP_OMZ_AT15264 metaG | ecosystem: Environmental > Aquatic > Marine > Oceanic | place: Pacific Ocean | collected 2015-01-16 | reverse complement strand
TGCTTTCAAATCTAATTCTCTTTGTTTTAATTGCACTAACGGATCCATTTTTTGATTACCTGCTTCTTCTTGAGCTAATCGAGTTGTAATTTGAGCAATACGTGCTGCAATCATAGCATCTACTCTAATTTTTGCTGCTTCGGGATCTGCTTCTAACATTTGTTGTAATTCAGGATTGTTTTGAATCTCAGCTCCAACTTCACCTTGGGCTAATAAACTAACATGTTGAGAGACATGTCCTTGTAATAAGGCATAGACCATTGGATTAATTTGAACCATTCGGGTTCCTATATAAGCTCTATGAGCTTGAATATGTGCTTCATGATCTTGTTCTGGAAAAGCCACTGCAATTTTCATTTGTAATGATTCAGCATTTTCGATTGCTGGATCTTTTGGCATTGGTTTTTCTTCAGGTTTTAAAATATTATCAATTTCTTTAGTACCTAGAGCTTCATAAACTCTTCGATATGCTTCTCTCAAATTATGTAATTGAGGATTAGACATTGCAATTTTTAAATTTTCATTTGCGAGTGTAACTCTTTGACTTAAACTGTAGATATTTGGATCTGCTACTGGAATAACGTCTACTTGATCATCAAAATCTTTTTCTTTGACCATACGATCTGCTCCATAAGTAGAATATGGATACACAGGTGGTAAATAGGTTTGAAAAACTTTAGCTAAGAGTCTAAATTCAACTCTCATTGCATAATAACAACGCTTGTGAATAGCTGTCATGACTCTAGAACCACGTTCCAATAATGCCATTGTGCTACCAACATTACGATTTTGAGTGTCATTTCCGGTAGCCATATCGGTAATAGCAGCAAATCTTTGTCCCGCAGCTACTACAAAACCTAAAAGTTGGAATAATGTTGCAGAGGGTTCTTTAAAAGGCAACATTTGGAACTGATCTTTGATATTTCCTCCTGGAGCATCAACATCTCTAAATTCTCCTGGTTGAAAAGGCTGTTCATCGTCTCTAATTCGAATTCCTCGTGATTTAAAACCAGCAGGAAGATTTGAAAGTGTTCCAGCATCTAATAATTGTCTTAAAGCTTGAGTTGCTGTCTTAGAAAGACCTCCAATCGTGTGAATTAAGCCTAATCCGTAAAATCCTAGTCCTGGTAAAAATTTATAATGAACAAAATACTCAATTCTTTTAAAAAATTCATCGTCTGGTAAGTAATTACGATAAATTGACAAAATTTGGCCTGATCCTTCATCAACAGTTACAATATATGGGATTTTAACTTCTTTTTTAGAGTCTTTATTTTCAAATTCTTCTAAATTCAAATCAACATGCATTTCTAAAATGTTATAATTGTCCGAACGATCAGCTGAAGGAGTAATTCCTTCTAATTCTTGGTATTTTTTTTCAATTCTATTGTCTTCAGGAGTAACCGGCTTTAGTTCAATGTCTCTATAAAAACCAGCTTTCTGTTTTTTTAAAATATCATTCTCACTCATTTTTAAAACATGAGTAATTCTTTCACATTCTAGTAAATCAGTTGTGTAATAAGGAACCACTAAATCTTCAGCGGGAATAAATTTAGCTACTGCTCTTTGTTGAAGTTCATCATAGTAAATTTTTTTAAATGCCGATCCTGCTAAAGGTAAATAAAATAATAATTGATCCATGTCCGGAGTATATTCTTCCATTTTCTCCGTGATCATATAATTCATAAAAGCTTGCACCCGTTCTGCTTGATTAGTTTTCGCGTCGGTTTCATCTCCAACTACTTTACATTTTACAGGCCCATCAGGCGGTAATAATTCTTTATATGCTTGTGCTTGAAATTGTGTAACTGCTTCTGCTAATAAAGGGTGAGTTACATTAGCTGACCCTTTGAATGGTCTTGTTAATACGGTTTGTTTAAGTCCTAAAAGATCTAAGCCTATAGTATATCCCTGCTCCCAATCTTTTCTGGTAATTTTATCTTTTTTAAATTCTGTAACTAATGTTGAGGACAAACGTTGTAAAACACGTTCATCTAAATTCTCTGCAATGTTTTCGTAAAAGTCTACTGCTTGTTGTGGAGCTTCTTCAACAGGCTCCTCACTAGCTTTTTCCACTTCAACAGCAACTTCTTCTTCTGTCGTAGGGCCTTTTTCTTCCACGATTTCAGTTTGTCTCTCAACATCAGCCATGTTATTTTTTCTATTTCTAAATTAGTAGGTTTCAGTACGCAAAGAGCCGATTAATTTAGTTTTAATAAATGCACCACCGGAAGCTTTCTTAACATCTTTTTTCTTCCAGTCTTTGCTTCTTTTACCCCAATCTCCATAAGATTCATCTCTTGCAACTTTTTTATCATGCTTGGTTTTTTTCTTACCAAGTCTCATTCCAATAGATTCATCTTCGTGAGCGTAGATACCTTGTTTAGCTTTGATAGATCCACCCTTGTTCCAAAATTTGTACCAAGGCTCCTTCTTTTTCCAAACATCAGCACCTTCTTGAGATACTCCTCCTTGCTTAGCGATTTTACTTAAGCCTTTGTCCCATTTTGCAATATTTTCTGCAACTTTAGTTCCAGAAGGAAAAGTAATTTTTTCTCCAGGTTTGCTAGGAATTTTCCAACCAGTATATCTCTTTAACTTGGATGTTTTCCCTGCTGCACCTGCGCCTAACATTTTAGAAGCACCGTAAGCCACACCTGCAATAGCTGCCGCTTTACCAACTTTTTTTAATGTTTTTCTTAGACTCATGTTTTTCTCCTTATATATAAGTTCTTTCGAAGCCCTATCTTACCATTTAAAAAGGTTAACTACTAGACCACCCTCTTTTTTGTATAATTTGAAAGGTTGTCCTAACATTTCTGGAGTGATTTTTAAAGCAAATACTTCATAATAATTTCGAACGTCATCTTTTGGAATATATTTCACAGTTTGCGTCGATGCTGCAAAAGCCTCGGCTTCAGCCTGGGTCTCAAATGCAGCTACATGCTCTTTAGATCCTTTTATATTCAATTCAGGTTTTCCTTTTCTTGTTTCAATAACTTTATAAGGTTTGTTAGGATCTGACAAGGAAATTCTAATTGTTTTAGCTTCGGAATTATATTGTTTGGCTAGATCTATCATTCTTTGAGGTAAAACAGCGGTTTGTTTAACATTAGTTTGTTTCCCTTTTAAAAGTAAGCCGGGAATACCCGCCTTTCCTTTAGCTGTACCATAAAATTCTAAATCTCCAAGTTTAACTTCACGCTTTAAGCCGTGTAATTTTTCTACAGGATTAATAGCTACCCATTGGACATTACTTTCTGCTCCGGTTTTAGCCACATGTTTAATCATATGGTCTCCCCATTGATCTCTTTGAATCATAGGAAGATACCCTATCTCATCCGAGTGACTCGCTGCTCTTTTAGTCGCTAAGTTAATACTATTAATGGTGTTCATTTTAATATCTCCATAGACTCGTCTTAATTCATTTAATTTTCTAAAATCCTTTTCTGTCATTTTAAGACCTTTATTCGTAAGTGCATTCATTTGTTCTCTTAGCGTTCTTAAACTAATATTGGCTTGTAAAAATTCTCCTTCTCGATTGAAAGGATTAAAACGTTCATTAGGTTCTGTAATGCCTTGCGTTTGTTTTCTATTGCTTCGAATCGCTCTCATGGCGCTTTGAGCATAGTCCGCTTGTCCTTCATGAATCATAAAAACTTTTTCACCCCCGTCAGTTGTTCGTTGTCCATAACGTACATGATAAATTTGGTTATTAATTTCTTTGTTACCTACTCGTTCATAGTGAGAAGGTGAGATATTTTTACCCCAAGGCATACTTTTTGGATAAACAATAAGATCTTCAATATAACGCTCATCTCCATGCGTTCGATATTCCATACGATCTCCGTATCGAGTGGTTCTCTCACTTTTTTTGATTCGATTAACTTGTCTTAAATAATCTGTTACCTTTTGTTTTTGAAGATTGAGTGCAGTGGTATCTATAAAAGCTGGCACAGGAATCGCTTTATTTTTTGCACTAAAGGCATTTTTAAATTGTGTACTGGTATGTAATAAATCTGTCAGACTTTCTTCTAAATTTTTAAGTTGTTCCTGCTGTTTACCTATTGATACGTTAGGACGATTAAAACTTTTTGATACAGTTAATAAATCATCTGTAATCTGACCTAAAGTATCATCAATGTTAGCTATTCCAGGTTCATTAACTAATTTTGCAACATTAGCTTTGGCATTTTTAATTTGGTTTAACGTTGATGTAATGACCGGTGCCATCTCTTTACCGGCTTGTACGGTATCTTCAAATCTAATGACTTTAAAATTAACCGCAGGGGATTTAACAACTTTAGTTAATAAATCTTCTTTAGATACAGGAATATTCATTTTTCTTGCATTAAAAAGATAACCTCCTACTAATTCATTGCTTTTATTAAAATTTGCAATATTAGCATCAAATAATTCTTCTCGATCAATTCTCATTTTAACTTTTTCAAAACCCGGTGCTGTGGATCTTAGTGTCGCCATTCGATTATGATTGGCAAATTCATTAATCCATTGTTGTGCCGATAAAGGTTTTTTAGAAGGATGGGTTGCAATAAAATCGTAGAGGGCTGATCCAAATCTTCCTTTTCCAGATCCTTGAGTTAAAGGAGTAGCTGCCGCTTTAGCTGAAAAAATATTACTAGCACTTTTAACATTAACCGGGGGAAGTTTCTCAACCGTTTGCATAGCATTAAAGGTTTCTGTTTTACCTGATTTAATAATTTCATCTACTTTGTCGATGACTTTAGGTTCCGTGATCCGTGGAGGAGGAACCAAAGCTTTACTTTTCCCTAAAGGTGTTTTTGTTAATTCAGGAACTAAGTTTAAAAAAGGAAATCTTTTTTTGAGTAAATACCCAACCCCCGCGATACCTCCTACAGTGACCGCGGCTCCCGGTACCCAAGAGTGATCTTTACGAGGTTTAGTAAGAATGCCATCTTTAGACTTACCAACCTTATATTGTTCAATAGCCTCTTCTAAATTTTTATTAGCCATTATAGTAAATCCTTGTCTACGTTTTTACCGATGACAATTTCTCCCCCTTCGCTACGATTTGTAACTTCGCCTTTAAGATTTACTTTTAGTTTATATTTATCAATTAATTCTTTTCTAGCTGAGGTGTAAGCTGAATTTCTGCTCAAGCCGGCTGCTTGATTTTCTTTATAAAGATTTTCAAATATCTTTTGAGCTCTTTTCCCTACTCTAGCCTTTTTAAAGACCATATTTAAAACGGGAAGTCCAAATTTAAATATTGACATGTGTTCTCCTAATAATAAACAAATTTTTTGTTTGCCTGTGCTTCTTTAATTTCGTCTTCATCCGTATAGGTCGAAACAAAATATCCTTGTCGATATCTTAACACAGCTTGGGTTGTACTATCTACATAGTCATCATATTCTCCATGAGGAAAAGCAGCACATTCTTCAATCACTTCTTGAGCAAACCGAGCATTCGCTGGATACCAAACCTGACCCGATTCAAACACCGGGGATACTGCATTTACCCGTGAATGTTTATCTTTTCCTTTACTAGGAACAAAATCAATAACTGGAATTCCCATTCGTCTAAACTCTTGTAAAAGGGGCTGACCCGTGGCTTTTGCTTCAATAATCACGGACTCTGGTTGCCAGTATCTATATTGTTCTAAAGCAATAGCTTTTAATTCAGGAAAATCCCATTTTCCTCTCATAGCATCTAATAGGAGTAAAGCATCAGGTTGATTCTCATCAGGTTGAAAAACAGCCCAACTTGTAATAGCTGAATAATCTGCTGTTTCTTTTTTCGAAAATGCTGTATCATAAGATTGAATAACATGTTTAAGTTTAGGTATGGCATATTTCCAAGGACGCCACCAATCTCGTTTAAGGATTGCTCCTTCTTCAGAAGTGGGTTCTTGCATATATTGAGCCGACCAGTTACGAATTGAAATTGAAGCCTTCACCTTTTCTAACTCATCTAAAGACCAGTATTCAGGCCATACCGGGGAACCTGATGGTAATATTGCTGGGAATGATATTTGTTTCCATTTGTCTGCTTTGGGTTCTGACTGCATACGTAATAGACGTCCTGTTAGATCATCTTCCGCCCATCTGGTCATCACTAAAACGATGGATCCGCCGGGTTGTAAACGCTGTCTTGGGCCGCTAGTATACCATTCATAAGCTCGTTCCATTGCGTTCTCTGACCAAGAATCTTGTTCCGTGTGTGGATCATCAATAATCAACAAGTCCGCACCACGACCCGTGATTGCTCCACCAACACCAGCTGCAAAATATTCTCCGCCATAATTGGTTTCCCATTTTCCTTTTGCTTTTGCATCTTCTCTTAATCGAACATCTCCGAAGATTTGTTTGTATTCAGGAGTATCTAATAAGTTTCTAACCTTACTACCAAACCTAGTTGCTAATTCTGTATTGTGAGAAACCTGCATTAACTTCATCTTAGGATTTCGTCCCATAAGCCAAGCTGGAAAATAAACAGAAGCAAATTCAGATTTTGTATGACGCGGGGGCATATTTACAATTAAACGTTTTGCTCTATCTCTAGAAATAGAAGTAAACTCATTAGCTATAATTTGATGATGTCCCCACTTTGTTTTATCTTTTGTTTTTCTATAAATAAATTCAGGCCATACATTTTTTACAAAATATAAAAAATTATCTTGGCATAACTTAATATGTTCAATCCAAGTTTTCTCTACTCTATCCCGTAATTGATCTAAAGATAAAAGGTCAGTCTTATTCATATTGTTTTAAAATTTTAAAAAATTTTTTAGTAGGAGTCCCATATTGTTTTATACCATACTGCGTGTCTATTTCTTGCTTAAATCCAGCCCGTCCGAAATACAACTTACACTAGAACGTCACCACAACATATAGTAGTTATTAACTTATGTCTATCTACATCTTGGTACCTCTATGGATTGGTGACGACCTGCGATGGTGAGCTGCTGTCAGCTGCCTGTGAAGGATTCTATTGTGATTGTGTAGTATTTACGTAAAGAAAAAGGCAAGGCGATGTTAATCGCCTTGCCTTATGTTATTTATTATTCGCCAACTATTTGATTGATTAAAGGTTTTAAGTTGTTAATTACTTTAACCTTTAACTTCTCAACAACTGGGTCATTAGGATATTCAAGAAGTATTTCTTCAATAGCACTCTCAACTTGTTTATATAACAGTTGATAGTTTATCTTCTTCTCTACTAATGGTTTATCAGTTGCAACATCAACTTCATTTGAGTTAGCACGAGTTAGATTAGATTTAGCTAAAGTAATTAAACTATTGGTCATTACTTACCACTTTATAATCAACCTTGATTTCAAGTGTAGGCATCTCAACTAAAAACTTCATATAGATTTTAGGATATGCTACCTTAAATGCACTAACATCAAAACGTTTAGATGTCTTTTTTATCCTTTGAGCAAAACCCTCATACACTATACCATTGTGTTTAACACCAGCTAATATATGAGCATTTGTTTTTTCAAAGTATGGAAGTATTTCATTTTTTAACTGCACTTCCAATTTACCTTTTTCTCGTCTATCAGTTTTTATTATTCCATAGTTGAGTATTACTTCTTTTTCTTTAATACCAACTTTTACTTTTTTGGAAATATCTGCTTTGACGATTTGCTTTGTTGCATTGGTCATTTGCTTTTTTCCCTTTCTACTTACATTAGTGTAAGTATCTAATTCGTATCATATCCCACGAATTTAGCAAGGATTAAAAACTAATAACTTCTGCAACCCACAATATATAAATTAATATAATTGGAGATATATAAACAATGAAACTCATTTATTCTCAGGCACGGAAGCTTGGTAACTTGAACTTCGGCTGCGTAGAGCTGCAACCCAACCCAACGTAGCGTAAAACAACGAAGAACGAGGAACGAGAAACTATTTTTTATATTTCTTCTTATCATACTTTCTCTTTATCCAATAAAGATTGATTGATTTTCTAAAGCTGTTGCCTGATACTATCCTGAACTCTCTTGGCAATTCTCCTTTGCTTCTCTTAAATTGGGGACGAGAAGCACCAACCAGCGTGTTGCTGTTGTCTCTGAACTTTCTTCTAATCATCTCTTTGTGAACGAGGAACGTGCAACGGTATTGCCGTTGCACGTGTTGGCATTAATCAACAAATCTCAAACCCACCACTTTGCTCACAAAACCGAGCGAACTCTTTAACGTTTGCCACGCTAAACGGATAATGCGAAGCAAATTGTTCTTTGTCTCGCATTGTATTCCACGTCTCGTAGTGATGTTTAGGATAATCACGAGGTGCAATATCTTTCAGCTTGTGTTTCTTCTGCCACGCTTCAATCTCTTTAGAGATTTTTTTATTATGCATTTCCATTTGCTTACGTTCTTTCTCATAACGGTCTGCATATTCTTTGGTGTGTCCAGATTTAATAAGATGAAACAACTGCTTTGCAATTTGTGTTGCTTCTTCGTCTGTCGCCCCGTGTCCACTATTCTCGTCCCAACCTTTTCCGTCCGTGACTTTCGTGAAACGTATCACGTAGTCAGCAAGAGGACGCCACCACCAAACGTTATTTCTAAAATAAAAGCCAACGTTTTCGTTTTCGAACTTTGCCATTTCTTCGAAGTAGGTTTCTACTTCAGCTTTGTCATCAAAGTTAAGTGGTCTGATTGGTTTAGGACTTTTTAGTTTTGGATTTTTTCCATATACGTCCATACCCATAATGTTCACACTCCTTTCAACTCCCAACTTTATAAGATTATAAATTAAAGTCAAACGGAATTTGGAATTAGTTCACAGGCACCACCCCCACCTGCCACGCAGCCCCCAGCACTCCTGACTGACGCCGCTTCCCGTGCGAAACTTAATAAACGGCGTGGCGTAGCTTGGGTGACAATAACGTAACGTGCCCGGCAGTCTGCAGCGGGGACTTACAAAATCATTATTATGACCAGAAGGGTGAGCAACGTAGCGTTCGGCTTCCAGAGAAGACTTCCAACAAACAGGACGCTGAGCGTGAGGAAGCTCATGCGGCACTCCGATCTGCCAGGATCTCCTGAGCTCTGACCTCAACGGCATACCATGCCAGCTGGTTCTTCAGCTGCGTAATGCTGCCGGCATCCTTCGCGATCCGAGCAACTAAATCCATAAGCTTGAGGCCTTCGTCCCGGGCGTGCTCATACAGCAAGTTCCAAATCTCTTCCTCGTGATCATCATGGAACTTTACCGTCTCGCGGTAATAGATCAGGCCACCCACGCCTCCTGAGCAGCCGTGTTCGGCGACGTCTTTGATCAGGAAGATATCGTCTCCCTCCTGTTTGTATAACCATTCTTTGATTTTCATCAGTGGTGCCTCCCCAGTCGCGAGGTTACTGCAGGATGCTTCCGGCCCTCGAAATCAACATGCAACATGTTAGCCTCATGTCGCGTGCACCAGGCTTGAAACCCCCATTGAGTCCAGCCCACTTCAATGGCTGCGTATTCTCTTGGGCTCGTGTTGTCAGGTAATGAGTCGAGGCATTTCTTGCAATGTAAGAATGCAACGATATTGTTCTTGGCCATCGTGTCAACGGATGGCTGTTTCTTTCTTTTCAGATTTTTCTTTTTCATAAAGTCCTTTCACTTCTAGAGGCCAAAGAATACAGGATTATGCAGCCCTCAAATCTGCTGCCCAGTTTGCTCTTTGGCCTCAAGGTCGACTTTATCCCACCCAGATGGGATTGTCAAATGAATTAATTTTCACGAGAGCTTCCTGCTGCACAGGAGTCCAGATCCTGATGCTTAAAACACGGAAACTTCAACCTGTTTCCAACCTAAACGTAGCGTGAATACACAGAAGCCACGCCCACCACGCTGCTTCCCAGAGGATCTCCGGAAGATGGTACAAGCTTGGTGCGAGAAACGAGATACGGGCGTAGAAAGGCGCGAGGCGTGTCGAAAGGAAATGATTACACGCCTCACGCAACCTTGTCATACCTAACAAACAGGCTGCAGTCAAGCGCACGGCTCTCCTGAGCCCCCAGCCCAGAAGACTCGCCGGGTCAGCTGTTCTTAACGTAGAACGTAGCGTAAAACGGAGGAGCTTCAACGAGGCAGCATGCTGCATCCTGAGTCCTTCCCAGAGCTCCGGGATCTTGGCCTTAAACGTAAGCGTGGAACGAGACGGGGGACGAGGAACGGCGCACGAGGTTCTGCCGGAGGCAGAACCTGCAGCTCCCAGGGCTCGGGAGCCTAGAGGCCTGAGCGTAACATGCGTGAAACGAGGAGACGTAGCGTAGCCTCAGTGTCCTCTCCCTCTGCGAGAAGAGTCAAGGTTCTCGAATCACGGATCTCGAGAAGTTTAAGACCTCTCTGCAAGAGGGTCTTAACCAAGATAAATGCGTGACCACCCGCTGCATTATGATCTAAATGCCAATTGATCTGAAACTTAGATAAGTTATAATTCTTGCGATCATTTGATTTCAATTCACACCAAAAAGATTTTCCATTTTTAATTCCATAAACATCAGGAATACCATTAATAGTATTAGATTCTACGCGAAATATTTGACCATCTTTAAAAACTTTTTTAAGTCTCAACCATAATTTACTCTCGCGATTTTTTGCCATCTGATTTAAGTCAAGTTATTTCTAAATCCATAATTAAAAGACATTGTTATTCGAGGTTTATCAGTCAAGTTAGGTTCCACATAATGAGTAGTATCAGCCCCAAACAAAAGATACACACCATTTTGAGGAGTATATATCCATTGACCAGAATTTAATGCATTGTGCTTAGTGACTTCATTTTTATAGAGCAGAGCACCTAAAACATTTGGATTTTCAAAAATAGTTCTTCCCTGTTGCTCTGTTGCTTGAATATAGTAAACACCTGAAAATATAATTCTATGATTGTCAAATAACATATGATTATGAGGTTTATTCATATGTCCTTTACCATTAACATTAAACCAATAAGCCAAAAGATAAGGAGATTTTTTGAGATGAAGGAGACGCTGCAGGGACTTAGCATCTTCATCAATAGATTCAAACACAGGCTTCACAGACGCAACGGGTTTGTAATGTGTCTCACTTTGCCATCCCCCAATAGCAGAAATAATTTCTTGAATCCCTTGTTTTTTTAAATTTAACGCATATCTAGCTGCGTTTTTTGATTCAACCTTATTAGTAACTAAATAACTTTTAAATATTTCATGAATCGTACTACTATGCACTTTCATATCTTTTTAATTTTAGATATCACACAATTTGGAATAAGGGTAGCGTTTCCAATCTCATCAATCTCCCCAGACTTTTCATTCTTTAACGCATAGTCCCCAAAAATTCTAGTTAAGCCCTTAGACTGAGAAACTAAATGACCTTTAGTCACACAGGGAGCCAGCTTAGCATTCTTAAAAGACTCAATGGATTGCCAACCTGAATCAGACGTAATATCCACCCAATGTACTTCAACCATAGGATACTTATCTATTTCTCTTTTAGCCCGTTTATTTACAAATTTCTTTTTCATTTAATCTCGTAACACATAAAACCATCCGACCATTGACCTTTAACCCACACATCAAACGCGATGGACAGTCTATCATCAGCAGCCAAATTTTGTTGAACAGAATGTTTAAGAAAGGCAGGAAAGAAAATCAATGTTCCCTCTTTTTGTGGAAAGTTTATTGTTGGAGAATTACTTTCATTTGCCTTATCAAATAATATACCAATTGTAGATTTAAAAACTCTTTCATTTTCGAATGGATCATGCAAAATTAAATTACCACATTGTGGAGGAGTCTGTAGATAATACACACCACTATAAACTGCATTAGAATGATAATGCTTGGGTGCACCACTCTTTATGGGATGTCTGTTAACCCAACTACGCTGAATAAAAAATTTAAAGTTATTTTTAACACCAAGCTGATTATACATTACGTCCTCTAAGTTTTTCATAATGACAGCTTTAAGATCTTTAAACCTGAGATGCCCAAAATATTTCTATTGAGAGTAGTCAACCCAGTTTCATCTAGATTTCTAATTTCATTATTAACTGGATAGGGCTCATATTTTAATGTCTTAATAAGCTTTAGCCATTTAGGTTTAACCGGTATTTCATTAACCGAAAGAGAAATTCCAAAAATATTAGTGTGTCTTAACATTTACATCCCCCACTGAAGTAACAAGATTAGAGTTATGTACCTCATTTAAGACCTGAATGAAAGAACCAAAATCACCCTGTTTTAGTAATTTTTTCTGGCGTGATGTTAATGATGTCTTTGCTTTCCCCGATTTTTTGTTCGAGCTCTGACAATCTTTTTTCCAACGCTTCACGAGACATGCCCTCCAAACCTATGTGTTTAACTTCTCTTTTATCTACATAGAAACCAGCCATTTGGCCTTTTCTAAATTCAGCATTAATTGCTGCAGTGTACTGTCCTTTATTAGCTGCAGACTTTTGAAGTTCTTCAAAGTTTTTATAACTCCTAAGTTTGTCTTTCTCGTAAATTGCTAACTCTTGTTGTAATCGTTTCTCCATATATCTACATACATGTGGATTCAAAGCAGGATTTGTTAACCTACTAGCCGTCTCCATCGGGCCTTCTTTTTTCTTTGAGACATATCCAGCTTGTCGAGCTGCTTCAGTCTTAGAGATCTTACCCCAATTCTGTACCAAAATATCAACAAATGATTTTTGTTTTTGAGTAAGCTCCGTTATTGTTTTTAATTCATTTCTTTTTTTAGGCATATTTCATTCTTAACCAAAACTGTATACTAAACCTTTGTTTAATAAAAGGTTGCTTCTTTCCTGTTAATCGTTTAACTGCATGCGAAATATAGCCTGGAAATAAAACCAAACTATTATGTTGCATCGGTATTTCTATTGTACCACTATCTTGGATTAGTAGACTACCCCCCTTTAAAGGGCAACGCTCAGAGATATTAAGATTAAAGGTAAACATCTCATTATCCTTATGCCAATTGTAATATTGCTCAGCATTATAAGCAATTATGTGGATTTTATGATCAAATCTTCTCTCATGTAAGAAGTTAAATACGTCATTATCATCATTACGTATAAAAGCAAAAAGTCCCTCATGCATAAACCATTCCCTTAATCCCTCGATAGCAGGTAAATCAATATGGGTATTATGATCCCAGCTTTTCCAGAAATCAGTTGCTCGACAGTATTGTTGTTTTCCCTTCATATTTCCATCTTTGTGACGCCAATGGGGTATACCAAACTGGTGCTGGTTGGCTTCTAGTTCGTCATAAAGTTGATTACAATATTCAGCTGGTAGAAAATCCGAACACCCTATAACATTCGGAGAAATCGATTTGTATTCCATATTCCTACATACCCTACTTCTAGAAAAAAGAAAAATATTTTTTCAATTTCTAAGTGAAAAGTTCCGGATTTTTCCTGAAAAATAGGAATTTTTCCTAGTTTTTTCCTAGTTATTTTCGTCTAGAAGTGTTGATATTACTGTGTTTTTCCTACTTTCCTAGAAATATTGTCCTTACAAAAAAAGATTTTATTTTTTATTTTTCTAAGTGACAGGTATTGGGAAACAGGATATAACTGAAATAGGATTCAGGCGACGGAGTTATTCGGATAAGTCCTGATAGGCTGGTGGATGGGAGACTTGAAGCCAGCCACCCTTTTTCTAACTATCAACCTGCCCACGGCAGGCCTCCCGTAGTTAGTTTTATTCATAGTTAGATCCGGAAGTTTAGGCTGCCGGGTCTAACTTGATTAGAATGATTCTAAACTAGCGCCGTGTTCCGTGATTCTTTACTCTGATGTATTATGTTCGTAAGTTTTATCTTCAGCTGCACCCTTATCACAGTC
>Ga0098044_1001167_pt1 | contig 13839 bp, 10 predicted proteins | sample 10_taG_FD_75053 | JGI IMG/M metagenome (GOLD analysis project Ga0098044, IMG submission 75053) | Marine viral communities from the Subarctic Pacific Ocean - 10_ETSP_OMZ_AT15264 metaG | ecosystem: Environmental > Aquatic > Marine > Oceanic | place: Pacific Ocean | collected 2015-01-16 | reverse complement strand
GAAGGTGGCTATCCACTGAGTAGACAAAGGCTCGCTGAAATACAGATAGAAATTTTAAATAGTGGAGCGATAGGTGTCGGTTGGGTAGTCGCCTTTCCTCAACCAGATAGATTTGGCGGAGATAAAGAATTCTCTAAAGCCTTATCTTACGCACCAAGTATCTTGGCAATGTTTGAAAATGATAATGGAAATTATCCACCTACTACTGGAACAGTCATTATGGGAGATGACAAAGGTGGTATAGATGCACAAGGCGTTATTCAAAACATAGATATACTTAAACAAAACGCTAATCAGGGAATAGCAGTAGCTAGAACAGAAGTAGATTCGCTTGTAAGAAGATTACCACTGTTATTAAGAACACCTGACGGATGGGTAGCCTCATACGGAATAGAAGTATTAAAAGTTTTAACAGGTGCAGATACTTATATTATAAAGACGAATGATAATGGTATAGAAGAAATTAGGGTTAAGGGCTTAAATCCAGTCAAAACAGATGTTTTAGGTCGCAAGTGGATAAGTTTCGTGAATACTCCACAAACAGATTTAGCTGAGATGAATGTTAAAGATAAGTTTGTATTCATTGGTTTTACTGCAAAAGGCATAATGCCTCAGATAGCAGTTCCTAATGGTGGGTTATTAGAGCCACATAAAATACAAGCAGCACTTGCTGAAAGCATATTAATAGAAAATAGTCCTTATGTTCCTGATTGGAGTATAGCTGTTGAAATATTAATATTTGGAATAACAGTTATTTTGGCATGGTATCTAATAAATATTTTTGGAATAACATTAGGAATATCTATAACTGGTTTATTATTTTTATTTACAGCAGGTAGTGGTTATTATTTTATACAGCAAGGGCTTTTAATTGATGTAGTTTGGGCTTTAATATCTCAATTTATAACAGCTTCAACAGCATTTTATTTACGTTTTAGGGAGCAATATAAGCTTAGACAGCAGATTAAGGCACAATTTGGTAAATACCTTGACCCAAGAATGGTTAAAAAATTACAAGATAATCCTGAGTTGTGTCAGGTAAATGGAAAAAGAGTTGATTGTTCTATTATATTTACTGATTTAAGAGGGTTTACAAGTTTATCTGAATCAGTTGAACCTGAAATGGTCACATACATAATGAACGCTGTATTAGATGCACAAGTACAAGCAGCAAATAAATATTATGGATGTACTGATAAATTTATTGGTGATGCGGGTATGTTTCATTGGAATACTATTATTCCACAAGAAGATCATCACACATTAGCATTAAAGGCAGCACAAGAGATAGAAAAGAATATTGACCAGTTAAACATTAAATTTAAGGAAGAAGGCATACCTGAAATGGCTATTGGTATAGGAGTTAATTCTGGAGTTTGTATAGCTGGTAACTTTGGAGCTACGGATAGATTTGCATTTAGTCTAATTGGCGACCCTTGTAATGTAGCTGCAAGATTAGAATCAAGTACGAAGATCGCAGGAGTTGGTGTATTAATTGGTGAAGAAACTGCAAAAAATGTTGATTTTAAGCTACAATTATTAGAACCGATAAAGGTTAAAGGAAAAGCTAAACCATTACAGGTTTATACATGGGCATAGAATATGAGTAAAATTTTGTCTGGAGTAATTGTAGTTTTATTAATAATTGGTTATTTCTTATGGAATGAGAATGCGCGTTTATCTGCTTTAAACCAAGCATTTGAACTAAGAGACCAAGAACAGAAAGCTGCTATAGAATCTTTGCAAAATGATTTCAAAGTGCAAACAGAAGGTTTATTAGAGATACAAAGTAAAAATCAAGCTATACAGGTTGAAATGTCTAGATATCTAGACATATTTAAAAGACATGATTTAACGAAGCTTGCAGCAGCAAAGCCATCTTTATTAGAGCCTAAAGTCAATAAAGGAACAAAAAATGTATTTGATAGCATTGAAGAAGACAGTCGCAATATTGATGACCTTGATGATGGTCTCCAGTTGCAGTCTGTTTCCCAGTAAACAAAACGTACAAATAACAACAAAAGCTTTAGAAAGGCAGATAGCACAGCCTGTTATGCCTAGAGAGATAGATTTAAAAGAACCTTACTGGTATGTGGTTTCTGATAAAAATATAGAAGAATTTCTGCAAAGAGTTGAGAAGGAGCATGGACAAGTAGTATTTTTTGCTATGTCTGTGCCTGATTATGAAATCATGTCATACAATATGCAGGAGTTAAAAAGATATATAAATGAACTTAAACAAGTTGTTGTCTATTATAGGAAGGTTACTACGAATCAACCCAATGAAGGGGAGTAATATGAATATATCACAAGAAGGTTTATCTTTAATAAAAAGGTTTGAGGGATGTAAATTAGATGCCTATCAAGATTCAGTAGGAGTTTGGACAATAGGTTATGGACATACCAAGCAAGTTAAAGAGGGAGATAGCATTAATCAAGATGAAGCAGAAAATTTATTAATTGAAGAAATGCCTGAATATGAGGGATATATAAATGATATGGTCAAAGTTCCTTTGGAGCAAAATCAATTTGATGCTTTATGTGCTTGGGTCTATAACTTAGGACCAACTAACTTAAATGATTCAACTCTTTTAAAATTACTTAATGCTGGTGACTATCATTTAGTTCCTAGTCAAATAAAACGATGGAATAAAGCAGGAGGAAAGACTTTGCAAGGATTAATAAGAAGAAGAGAAGCTGAAGCTCTTTTGTTTGAAGGTAAAGAATGGATTGAGGTCTAACAATGGCTTTAGCTAAATATGTTTTCAAACCAGGAATAAATAAAGAAGGAACAAACTACTCAAATGAGGGTGGTTGGTTTGATGCTGATAAAGTAAGATTTCGCAAAGGTAAACCAGAAAGGATAGGAGGCTGGAATAAGTTTACAACAGATTCTTATATTGGAACTTGCAGACAACTTTATCCATACAAAGCAGTAAATGGTGATTCGTTTGTTATCTTAGGCACTCATCAAAAACTTTATAACTTAAATGGTGATGTTTACTACGACATAACTCCTTTAAGAGCAACAACTTCTGCTGGAGATGTTACCTTTTCTGCGAGTAATGGTAGTTCAACTATAACTGTAACTGATGCAAGTCATGGTGCAGTAACGGGAGATTTTGTAACTTTCAGTGGTGCTGCCACTTTAGGGGGATTAGTTACTGCCGATGTTCTCAATCAAGAATATCAAATAGATGGAGTCTCCTCAATAAATACTTACACAATAACCGCTAAAGACACAGACGGAGATACAGTAACTGCTAATGGTAGTGACAGTGGTAACGGAGGTAGTTCCGTAGTTGGAGCGTATCAAATTAATTCTGGCTTAGATGTTTATGTAAGGGGTACTGGTTGGGGTGTAAATACATGGGGAGCAGGTACATTTGGTTCGGCAGGAGATTTAACACTTACTAATCAATTAAGACTGTGGACAATAGATAACTTTGGTGACGATACAATAGCTGCACCTAGAGCTGGTGGTATATACTTTTGGGATAAATCAGATGGATTAACCGCTAGAGCCGTTGCATTGTCATCAGAGTCTGGAGCTAGTGATGTTCCTACGGCTTGTTTACAAATTATGACATCTGATGTTGATAAGCACGTTATAGCTTTTGGTTCTAATCCTATAGGAAGTTCTGCTATTGATCCTTTATTAATTAGATTTTCAGATAGAGAAAGTGCAGTAGATTGGACACCTACAGCCACTAATCAGGCTGGCGGTGTGCAATTATCACAAGGTTCTACAATTGTAGGTGCATTAAGAACCAGACAAGAAATACTTATTTGGACAGATTCTGGCATAGTTTCAATGCGTTTTGTGGGTGAGCCTTTTATATTTAGTTTTACAGAAGTAGCTGAAGGCGTTAGCTTAATATCACCTAATTCTGCTACAAGTGCCAATAATAGAGTGTATTTTATGGATCGTGATGGATTCCATGTTTATTCAGGAACTTCACAAAGATTGCCTTGTACTGTGTTGGATTATGTTTTATCTGATTTAAATCAAGATCAGGCTTATAAAGTTATTGGAGGTTCAAATGCAGGAGTGAATGAAGTAATTTGGTTTTACCCTTCAGGAACAAGTACAGAAATTGATAAATACGTTATATATAACTATTTAGAAGAAACTTGGTCAATAGGAACAACTACTGATAACTTTGTGAGAACTGCTTGGAGTGAAGCATCTATATATGAAAATCCAATGGGTGCTAGTAAAAATGATACTTCAAATTTAAATTATGTTTATAGCCATGAAATAGGTCATGGAGATGGAGCAAATGCCTTTACTGCATATATAGAATCAAGTGATTTTGATTTAGCTCCTGATGGAGAAAACTTTACTTTTATATCTAAGTTAATACCTGATATAGAATTTAGAAATCAACAAACAACAAGTGATACTGTTACTTTTACAATAAAAGGTAGAGATTATCCTTTGCAAGATTTGTCTACTTTACAAACTATAAATGTAACTCCAGCTTCTACTTTTGAGAATACTAGAGCTAGAAGCAGACAAGCAGCTATGCGTATATCTAATTCGTCTAGTGACTTTGGTTGGCGTTTAGGAGATTTGAGATTGGAAATTAGACCAGATGGGAAAAGATAATGGCTGATATTAAAACGCTAGCATTACCTATGGTTAATTTAGATTATGATGCTAATAATGAAGCTATTACACGCAGAACCATTGAGCAAGCGATAGAAGACTTAAATGTTAAAATAACAACTATACAGCGAATGCAGTCTACAGTAACAAGCAAAGCTTCTAAAAGACATCAATTTTTATTAATGGGGTTAAAGCATGGCTGATAGCTTAAAAGTATTAGGTCAATTAGACCCTTCCGCTACAACCACAACAGTTTTATATACTGTTCCTGATATGACGCAGACCACAATTAGTTCTATTATGGCAGCTAACAGAACGGGTTCGGCTATAACTTTTAGACTAAGTGTTCATGTGGCTGGAGCAGGTGCAGACGATAAACAGTATTTATACTATGACAAATCAGTTGCAGCTAATGATTCGCTAGCTATAGTTATAGGTATAACGCTTAATCAAACGGATGTATTAAAGGTTTATACAAGCGCAGTAGATATGAGTTTTAATGTATTCGGCTGCGAAACAAAAGAGGAAAGATAATGAATGAAATCCAGAGACAAGTTAAAAATATAGCTTCTAAGGGTCGCTATGGCGATTCTATGCTTATGCACGTTAATCCAGCAGAAGTGCGAGGATTAGCATCAGCAATGCCTTTAACTGTTAATCCACAAACTGGACAACCAGAAGCTTTCTTACCTTTCTTAGCACCAATAATAGGTTCTATGTTAGGACCAACATTATTTAGTGGCATGGGTGCTTTAGGAGCAAGTGCTTTAGGTTCAGGTCTTGCACAATGGGCAGCTACAGGTGATCTTAAAAAAGGACTATTGGCTGGTTTAACAGGATATGGACTAGGAACTGCTATGCAAGGTGCAGGAGCAGCTAAAGCTGGAGCAGATGCAACAGCAGCAGCAACACAAACAGCAACAGATGCAGCAACACAAGCAGCTTTAACTAATCCTGCTAATTTAGGCATTACAGACCCAACATTATTAAATATAGCTTCTACTGATCCTACATTGGCATCTCAACTAGGAGCTGAAGCTTTAAATCCAGCAGGTCAATTAGCAATGCAAGGAAATCTAGCATCTTTACAACCATCAATAGCACAAGCTGGTAGAACAGCAGCAGATGCTTATACAGGCACTGGTGTAGATGCTTTAAAAGATGCTTTTACAGATAACACTATTGGTGAAGGTTTCGGTAATTTAGCTACAGGTCTTACAGACCCTATGGCGTACATACCAGCAGGTATAGGTATGGGCGGTACTGGAATAATGGAATCACAAGAAGCTTTTGAAAGAATGCTAGGTGAAAGTGAAGAAGAATATAGAAGACGTAGACAGCAAAATCTTCTTGATAATCCTGAACCTATTCTTTACTCAGCAGAAGGTGGAAGAACTGGTTATTATGAAGGCGGTAGATTTGGCGAGTTACCTGATAATATAGGTGGAGAGTTGCCACAAATATTTGCGCCAGCAAGACAAGCTTATCAGGTTAATCCTAATTTTATGGCAGGTTTTTCACCTGAAACTATGTATTTTAATCCAGCCACGATATCAGCTCCTGCGTCAAGTTTACAAGCAGGTGCACCTTCTTTAGGAGTAGATACATATGAAGGCTCTAAAGGCGGTTATGGAGGCAGACAAGCCTATATAGCACCACAAACATCTATTGATCCATATGCTGCTTACACAGGAGAAGCACCAGAAGGATTAAAATTCAGAAAAGGACCTACTCCTCCACCTATATTTGAGAAACCACAGCTACCTGATATAGGTATTCCTGAAATTGGTTTGCCTGATTATGGCGGAGGAATAAATATTCCTAACATAGGAAATATAGATTTAAGTAATATAGATTTTAGTGGTATGGATTTTGAATCATTAGTGAATCAGTATGAAAATGGAATATTTGATTCTAGAAATATATTAGATCAATTTAATATTCCTGAAAAAGAAATTGGTGTAGGTGCAGGTTTTGATGAAGTTAATAATAACTTTGTACCAATTACAGGAGATGATTTAGGTCTTGGTGAAAATTTTAATGATTTAGGTTTTACACCAAATATAGATATACCAGAAATTACACAAGCTCAAATTGCACAAGCACAAATGGCTGCACCTGAAGTAGATTTATCTCAAATAAATATACCAGAAGTTTCTATACCACAATTAGCTCAAAACCAAATAAATATACCAGAAGTAGGTGCATCTTTAATGACTGAATCTGAATTAGCTCTACCTCAAATAAATATTCCACAAACTAATGAGCCAGACTTTAGTGCTGCTTTAGATTATTTTGATTCACCTATACAGGCTCTTAAACAAAATGAACGTGGTTTTATTCCATTAGAATTAGAAGGTGGATTTGATACCAATAAACAACCTATAACACCACCAGTTGATATGTCTGTAGAGCCAGCTATGGCATTACCAAGAACTGACCTTGGCACTGGATTTGTACCGAGTTTAGCATTACCTCAAGCTGTAGAAACACCACCAACAGGAGGAACACCGATAGCTCCGTCTATACCTTTGCAGAATGTGGCAGCATCTGGACCAACATTAGCACCTGCTTCACCTGTAGCACCGCAATTAACACCGCAATTAGGACCGCCATCTGTTGCTCCTACACTTCTGCCAGCAGAAGATTTAGTTCCTAATAGAAGACAAATACCAAAAACTGCATCACCTATAACTGCTACTGGATTACCAATAACAGCTCCAGAAATATTACCTATATCTCCAGCTCCAGTAGAACCTAAAGAGATGATTACATCACCTAAAGAAATAGAGAAAATAAAACAAGCAATGCCTGAATTATCTGTAGATCAAAACTTACAACAAGCAGCTACGGATGCACAATTAGAATTAGAGTTGGCTCAAGCGCAAGGTCCAGTAACTCAAGGACAAATACAAAAAGCTAAAAATGCAGCAATGGCAGCTAATTTACAAAAAGCCTTTGCTGAAAGTGGCGGTAAAACATTTGAACAAGAACAAGCTGAGTTAGCAAGAGCAGATCAAATAGCAAAAAGCATAGCAGCAAGACCAGCACCAGCATCTGTTGCTAAAAAACCAACACGAACTCAACCTACTCGAAGAAATCTAAGAAATATGATTAACGCCAGACAAGGAATGATGGCTTCTGGAGGAGTAACTGGTTTTCAAGAAGGTGGTATGGCTGATATAAACAATGATCCACTTACTCAAGAAGTAGTTAAATTTGTTTTAGGTGAAAATGAAAACGAAGAAGCTTTAAATATGTTTATAGATAAATATGGAAGCGAAGTTTTTATGCAACTTAGACAGCAAGTGCTTGAGTCTATAGTGCCTGATGCACAAACAGAAGGTTTAATCAGAGGTGATGGCGAAGGGGGAATGGATGACGATTTAAGAGGTATGATAGGCGATAAAGAAAGAATAGCTGTATCTCAAGACGAGTTTATTGTTCCTGCTGACGTAGTATCTATGCTTGGTGATGGAAGTTCAGATGCTGGTTCTAAAGAACTTTACAACATGATGGATAGAGTAAGGCAAGCTAAGACTGGAGGCACTACTCAAGCACCTAGAATTAATGTAAATAAGGTATTGCCTGCATGAATGAAGCAGCAATAAAAGAGGAAGCTTCAGGAGTATATGATTTCTCATTAGTTCCTGTTGATAGCTTGCCTCTAGTTTGGAATGGAATAGAAAATTTCTTAAAGAAATCTGCTAGCCGTTCAGGGGGAAGGACAAGATTAGAAGATATTTACTATGATATTCTTAATAGCCAAGCACATCTTTGGATAATTTTTGATACAGGTAATTTTAAGATTACAGGAATTCAAGTCACTATATTTAATACATACCCTACAGGCAAAAAAATGCTTAATTTAGAGCATACGGCAGGTAAGAATATGCAAGATTGGATAGAACGTGGTCTTGAAATAATGACTAAATTTGCCAAAGAGAACGGATGCGATGGCATAGAAGGGATGGGAAGGCACGGACAATGGAATTGGGTTAAAGGAAGAAAGGGATGGAAAAGACCTGCAACATTTTATGAATATAATTTTGAGGATGATAAATGAAGAAATTTAAAGGCGGAGGAAGTTCTGCACCAACAGAGCAAACTGTTTATAGCACAGACCTACCTGAATACGTTGAGCCGTATTTTAAACGGCTTATGCAACGTGGTGAGGCTGAATCACTACAAGGATATACTCCATATGGCGGTCAAAGACTAGCCTACTTTTCACCTGATGAATTAACTAGTCAAGCTATGACTAGAGGTTTTGCCACTTCTGGTACTCCTCAACAATTTACAGACGCATCAGCTAGATATAGTGGTACACAAGGTTATGGAACTCCACAATATCAAGCAGGTGAATTTGATTCTGGTTATACAGCAGGAGATGCTGGTCCGACCTATCAAGCAGGAACTATAGATTCAGATTATAAAGGTAGACAAATAGGATCATCTTATAGACCTGATGCAAGACAATCACAATATATGGCAGGAATAGTTGGTGATAGTTATTCACCTATAGGATATGAACAAAACTTACAAAGGTTTATGTCGCCTTACCAACAAAATGTTATAGACGTTGAAAAACGTGAAGCAAGAAGACAGTCTGACCTAATGGGTAAAGGTATAGGCGATGCAGCTACAGCTCAAGGTGGTTTAGGTGGTTACAGAGAAGCCATACAACAAGCAGAGCGAGAGCGTAATTTAGGACAACAACTAGGCGATATACAAACTAGGGGTAGTCAGGCAGCATTTCAGTCAGCTCAACAACAGTTAGCAGCAGAAAGAGCTGCTGGATTAGGTGCTGCACAGTTTGGATTACAACAATTCCAAGCGGGTGAAGGAGCACAACAAACACAAGAACAGTTAATGCAGTCTGCATTCCAAGCTGGAGAGCAAGCAAAACAACAAGCTGCCTCTTTAGGATTAACAGCAGAACAACAAACAGAAGCTTCAAAGCAAGCACAAGAAAAGTTTGCACAGTCTGGATTCCAGTTAAGTCAACAGGCTTTACAACAAGAAGGTGCTCAATCACTACAAGCATATCAAGCTGGTGAATCTGCAAGACAAGAAGCAGCAAAACTTGGTTTAACTGCACAACAACAAGAAGAAGCAGCTAGACAAGCACAAGAGAAGTTTGGGCAGAGTGCTTATGATATGTCTAATCGTTATAACTTAGCTGCTGCACAAGGATTAATGGGTGCAGGTCAAACTATTAATCAGGATGCCATATCAAGGATACAAGCTTTACAAGGAATTGGATCACAACAAAGAGCCTTGGAACAAGCCAGTATGGATTTAGGTTATGAAGACTTTCAAAGACAAAGAGATTATTCTCAAAATAGACTTGGTATGTTTAGTAATATTCTACGAGGTGTTCCAGCTACTCCACAACAAACAGTTAGTACGTTTCAACAACAACCTGGATTATTTCAAACAGCAGTCGGTGCTGGCTTGTCAGGTCTAGGCTTATATAGAGGAATGGGAGGTTAAAATATGAATTTAGTAAAACTGGCTACAGAATTAGAATATGTTCCTAAAGATCAATTGGCACAGATGTCGCAAGACCCTAATGCCTCTTATCCTCCATATTTAGTATTAGCGGAAATACAAAGACGTACACAAAACGAAAAAGCTTACGCAGCAGCTCAACCTAAGCCTACTTCTACAGTAGCAGAAGAGGTTGTTGGTGAGTTTGTTCAACCTAAAGGTTTGCAAGCAGGTATGCCATCTGAATCAGCTCCAACTGATGCTTTCTCTTCAGAGTCTATGGGTATGCCTGCCTCTGCTCCTATGCAAATGGCTAGTGGTGGATTAATTGGTTATGCAAATAGAGGAAAAACAAAAGTTGGACCTCCGAAACCAATTTCTCCTGAAAGTGTTTTAAAAGAAACTCAAGATGAAATAAAAAATGTAAGTCGCAGAACACAAACATTTTTGCCAAAGTATGACTTATACAAAAAATTGTATATGCAAGGAATTATAGATGAAGAAGAATTTAGAAAAGCACTACAAACAGAAACAGATACTTTAATTCTAGGATCAAAATTAAATGCTTTTACTCCTCAATGGGGGCATGGTAAAGACATTTATAGAAGTAATGATTCTTTGCAAGCAGCTAGAGATGCTTCTCGTAATGAAATGCGACAAAGACAAATGGGAATGGCTAGCGGTGGTTTAACTGCTTATGCTAATGGCGGTTCTTTAGATCAATCTTTTGATGATCCATATGCAAATGTATTAGGTTCATCTACTAATCCTTATCCAGAAAGTAATGCTCCAAAAACAGCAAGTGATTTAGGAGATGCTGTTTTTGAATTTATGTATGGAGATGAATTTGGTGATGAAGCTATGGATTATATAGCTAGTATTCCTGTAGGAGGACTAGGAATTCAAGCACTACGAAAAACATTACCTTTTATTCCTAAAGCATATAAAGGTATAAAAAATTATTTTTCAAGACCTAAAAAAAATCCAAGCGGTAGACTTACTACTGATGAAGCATATGGAGGAACAGGTTATCGTAATATTATAAAACCAATAACAGAAAATCCGATTACAAGTGCTGCAACAATAACACCAATTTTAGCTGGAATAAATAAATTAACAGGGCAACCTGAACCAACAAAAACAAAAGATAAAGATAAAGATAAAGATAAAGATAAAGATAAACTACTAGATGAACTTAGAGATAAAGCTACAGGAATGGCTAAACCCAAAAGAGAAATAGACTATGACCTAGTAGGATTAGGTGGTCTTATAATGGGTTCTAGAAATATGAGTGAACTTGGTATGGGATTAGCTGGTTTAGCTGAAAGAAAACAAGCTAGAGAAGATGCCTTATTAGAAGGACAAGCCAAAGATGATTACTATAAAGCTAATACTGAAAAAATAAGAGCTGAATTAGAAAATTTACCTTTAGAACAAAAGTTTGATATTTTAGATAATATTACAGAAACATTGAAACAAGCTCGTGAAGGTGAAATTGAATTGACAGATGAACGTAAACTTGAATTAAATCAAGCTTCTCAACTTTTAACTTCACAAATTTTAGCTTTACAAGGTATAGATGCAAATTCATTAACAGGACTTGATGTTGATAAAGCATTAGGACCAAAAATAAACTAATGAGCGTATATAAAGCACCTGATGGAAGTAAATACAATATTCCATCAGACCCTTTACAAAGAAAAAGATTTGTTGATGCCGTAAAAATTAAATACAAGGAAGACCTAGACGAGACTTCTACATTAGGGCAAGCCAAAGAATTTCTTAAAGCTATACCGAGAGGTGCAGCTAGTTTAGCTTTAGATGTACCAACAGGTATAGTTTCTTTATTTGATATTGGTGATGATAGTGAGGCACTTAAAGGACTGCGTGGATTGGAACAATCTTTACGAGAAGACTCAGCACTTGCAGCCGATCCCAGATACGCAGATAAATTTAGTACAAAACTAGGTGAAGGTATTGGTTCATTTGTACCCTTTTTAGGTGCTGCAAAAGCAGGTAGTCTTTTATCTAAAGCTGGTGCTGTAAGCCAAAAAGCTGGACAGTACGGAGTGCCAGCAGCATTAGCTATACCTACAGGTATGTCAGCACAAGCTGATCGTCTAAATATGGCTAGAGAGATGGGTGAAGACGTTGGTGGCTTAACAGAAACGACTGCCACTCTATTAGGTGGTGCTATAGGTATTACAGAAATACTACCTGTTGCACATATATTTTCTAAAATTTCTAAAGCAGCTCCACCCTCAACAAAAGAAAAATTAATCTCAGCTCTTAAATCATGGGCATTTGAAGGTGGTCAAGAGGTAACTGCAAGTATATTGCAAGATTTAACTGCTCGTGGTTTATACAGCGAGGAACTGCCTATAGGCGAAAGCCTCTTTGACGAGTTTACTATAGGTGGCATTATTGGTGCTGGAGCTGATCTAGTTGTTACTAGTATGGGCAAAAAAGGCATAAAAGACTTTCATGCACAAGAAAAAGCAAGAAGAGAAACTCTAAACAAAGAAGCGTTAATGAACGCTAAAAAAGTAGAATTAGGAATTCAACAAGGTACTATTCAAGAATATCAAGAACCTGTTCAAGTAAATATCCCAAACATCCCTCCCCCTGATTTCATCCAAGAAATCATCAACTTAGATTATGTAGAAAATGCTGATGGCACTTACTCTATATTAAACTTAAACAACCCCAGTAATCCTGTAATGGCAACAGCCCCTTCACAGGCAGAAGCAGTTATAGGTATTGATAAATTAAAAACTGCTGAAAACAACAAACTTCTTAAATCCCAATTAGATAATATGCTTTACCTACAAGGTAATGTTAATAGCTCTGCTGCGTTTGAAATTGGGCAAACTTTATTAGACCCAATAGCTACAACTGTTGGTGCTAATGATATTGCTGCTCATAACAGCAGATTAAAAGATAAAGGTAAAAAGAATTTTGTAGACCAAAACAAAGATAAAACTTTTACTATGAAAGAAGCTAAAAAGCTTCTTACTAAGAAAGACTTTAACACCATGACAGAAAGCATGGCACAGGCTGTATTTAAACAATCAGAAAAGTCTGGTGAACCTTCTCTTACTGCTGGTAAACAAAAACTAAATACTACTCCTAAGTTTTTAAAATCTATGCTTGCTTCTAAAAATATTAAAGAAGACTCACTAGTATCACCTGCTTTTAGACACGCTGCTGAAGTTTTTACTGGCTCTGGTGTAATAGCTGATATGAGCAAAGGACAAAAAGAACTTTTGTTAGCTAGGATTCATGCAATGCCTAAGTTTAATAACAAAATAGAAATGCCTAACTTTAAACCTAGAGAATATATAGCACAAGATATGGCTGATTTTGTAGCTAGTGTTGGTAAATCTGATTTTACAATGCTAGATATTGAAAACTTTTTAACCCAAAGATATACAGGAAAAAAAGCTAAATATAATGAAGGTAATTTTGAAGACAATTCTTATTTAGCAATACAAGAGGCAGATGCGTTTGAAAGAGATTTATTAGCTAGTGGTAGAGCAGAACTTAAAGACGATATGATAACTATGAATATCAGGGATAACTTTGAGTTTGATATTGCAAGACGAACTGAAAGTTTTGGACAAACACCAGAAGAGTTTAGAGCCAAGCTTGAAGCAGAAAATAAATTACCACCAGAGATTATTGACCAGTTAGTAGAATCTGAAAGAGTTAAACAAGAAAAGGTATTACCTCCT
>Ga0098044_1001166_pt1 | contig 13839 bp, 16 predicted proteins | sample 10_taG_FD_75053 | JGI IMG/M metagenome (GOLD analysis project Ga0098044, IMG submission 75053) | Marine viral communities from the Subarctic Pacific Ocean - 10_ETSP_OMZ_AT15264 metaG | ecosystem: Environmental > Aquatic > Marine > Oceanic | place: Pacific Ocean | collected 2015-01-16 | reverse complement strand
TTCAGTACGCCCGCTTGGACTTGAACCAAGGACATCCACCTTATAAGAGTGGTGCTCTAACCTGCTGAGCTACGGGCGCATAACTTCATTCTTCGTTCTCCATAATTAATCTTTGTGGGAAATGCCAACTAACTCCGTCATCCCATAAAACCTCAATACAACGGGTTATAACCATTGGGTCTGGATCGATCTCAATGCTTTTGACAATACCAACACATTTTTCGGCGGCGCGAGCTTCGTCTGTGCATGAGCCGTGGAAATGTGCGAGGCGCACTCTATCACCGACTTTCATTCTTCCTCCAAGCGTTTAAAAAAATCATCTCTCATCTCATCTTTATTGAAGTATTGTTCGATTTTATCAATAGTGCCGTTATCAATCCATTTTTGAAGATTGTCTTTTAAACTAAAGTGTTCCGATCCCGGCAAAGCACTCATAAACCGATAAACTTTCCATTTTTCTTTGTGTTCCAAGCCTCGTATCCAGAACATCACTCCAAAACGCGGTGCGCTCATTCGTATTTCTCCTTTGTCTCCATCAATCTTGCCAACCTGGGATCCAATCCCAGCAAAACATCGTTCTTGTTTAGTTTGTGGGCAGTATAACAAAGACTGCTGGAACTCATTCCTTCGCTTTCTTCTTCAACCCAGACCTCGCCCACATCGTCTTCGTGTTCTGCTTTTGGTAAAGATTGTAAAAACTCTATTAGTTCTGGAACTGTTAGACCGTTTCTATTACTTATCATTCTTCGTCCTCCGTGGTAGCTGAAGAGGGATTTGAACCCTCACACCCATACGGATAAGGGATTTTAAGTCCCTTGTGTCTACCAATTCCACCATTCAGCCAAATCATATACTAATACTAATTTACCATGATTATTTTGTCAACCAGTTCTCTTGGCATCTGCAATAATCTTTCGAAAGTGCACGAACAGTTCATTCCAGTTATATTCAACGGCACCGTCACTGATCAACAGCTTAAGAAGCCCAGTTTTATTAAATTCCGGTACGAAATTTGTTAATACATTTTGGGCATGTCTTTTGGTAATTGTTGATAACAAGGGAGCATACAGTTGCATGATAGAATAGTTTTCTTTAATGACGTCCTGCTGTTCAACAATGTTAGAATATGCTTTAATGCTTCCTTCTGCTTCTTTACAGTGTTCTATAACATCATTGATGGTATAATATTTGTCTTCAGCAAGAAAAGGCAGGCGCTTAGCAACTGTTGGTAACCCAACACCTTTAACGCCAACCAAGTTATCGGACTTGTCCCCCACTATTGCACGTGCTAGTGCAAAATTAGTTGGATGAATATTGAACTTTTCTACAATACTTTTTGTGCTCATCACCTCTTTTTGAATTGGGCGAAACACGACAGTTTCATTATCACAGAGTTGAAAAAAATCTTTATCTGAACTTACAATTACTTTTTGCCATCCATCGTATTTTGGATGTTGAGCAACAAAAGAGATAACATCGTCTGCCTCAACTTGATCATACTTAAGTTGAATGACTGGCAGTTCATTTAGATATTCAATTACCCTCAACTGTTGCCAAACTTTGTTCTGAAGCTCCTGATCTTCCGTTAGATTACGGACATCACGATTGAGGCGTACAGGCTTTCTGCCTTCCTTATAATTTTTATTAATAGACTTTCTCTTTCTAGAACCATAAGAGCCATCCCAAACAATTACAATCTCGTCTGGCTTAATTTCCCTAGTGAGCTTCTGCAGGGACTTTAAAAACCCTTTAGCCCCACCTATAGGTTGTCCGTTCTTTGACAGACTTGGATCTACAATGTAGTTTCTCAAAAATTGATTGAGAGCATCGATTACCATAACTCTAGACATTATTTCTTCCTTGCTAATTTGCGTTTACGTCTCTTTCCAGAACCAAGCTTTCTTCGCCTTCTTGATTTTGAATGTTTAGTTTTATGACTCATAATTTCATCACCTCATATCCTCCATTTGTTGAATAAACAACCCTCTTAATACCACAATGCTCCATTGCAGATCTGCACATATGACAAGGCTTGCTAAGTCTTTCCTCCCCTCTTCTATTTATTCGAACAACATATATTGTTGCACCTTCAGTTTTTGAACGTTCAACATTTAATATTGCACCAAGCTCTGCATGGAGGGTAGCAGTTCCATATTCCTTTTTTCTGAACCTTGCACCAAAACTATTAAACCCATTTTTATTACATGAAGCATTTATAACCGCCGATCCTTTAACAAGAACAGCCCCGTGCTTGAAACTGGGGTATACACTCTGATCTGCCATTCTTTTGGCTAGATCAACATACTTTTTAGTTTTTTTACTAAGATTCAATTGATATCCTGACTGCAATTATAGCTGAATTTATTTCTTTGTCAAGCGTTTTTCTGAAAGGATTTTATTCACTATGGCTGTAATTTGCTCTTTGAAATACTTACTAGACGCTTTAGCGGTGGGATCGAATCTGCCTGTTAGGTATTCAACTGCCTTCTGTACTGTAAAATCTGGATCTAAATAAATCTTTCATTTTATATATTTCACCCAAGAATATCTTTTTCTCTTCTCTAAATAGTCTTCTTTTCCAGCTTTCTCATAGGCTTCTCGTTCAAAGGGGTTTAAAAAATATGCTTTTTTACCACTTCTATATCTAGCCAATCCTATAAGCCAGAATAAGGCATATAGAACCCACTGCCCAACAAATGCCAACTCAAGTTGTTGCTGGAAGTGGATTGTTTCATGTCTTTTTGTAGAATCACTCATTGTACCTTTACAGAACACAAATATAAAAATGCTTACTGCCCAGATATCTATTGGAGCAACCTTAGACAGCCAAACAGGTATCTTGCTATTTTCAAACATCAATGGTTTCCATTTTTTCATAATAATTCCTCTCCGTTTATTACAGCCCTGTTGCAGTCCGAGCCGCTTGTTTAGTTTTCATTCTCTTAGCTTGTTTAGTTTTGCTCTTTATTTCTTCGGCGCCGCCAGCTAATCCAGGCGCAGTGTGCCCAGAAAGCTCTCTCTGATACTTCGCTTGAATAAATTTTTGAAGTTTTAAATTAACATCCAAATCATTGGTATCTACATCTGCATTATCATCCTGTGATTGCATTTCACCAAGCCACCATTGCAAAAATTCTGCTTCAATTCTGTCATCAACTATTTCTGAATACTTGGGATCTAAATTAAATAAATCTAAAAATGGCATTTTATCAGTTTTTTCTGTTGGCTCGCCTTTAAATTTTTTCCAAAGCTTTTTACCTAAACCAACCAGATTCTTTGTTGCACCTATCGCACCTAAAACTTTCATTGAACCTAAAAAGATAGCTAGTGTGACTGGCTCTTCGTTTAGAAGTTGTTTATCTTTTGTATTATTTTCAAAAAGACCTCCAACCATCTTTGCAATGTCCACTGCGTCACCGCCTGTAAAAAAGTCAAGCAGCCCTGAAGCGTTAGCCAAAGATTCGCCTTCCAATCCCTGCTTTGCGCCCACAATAGCCTTAAGAAAAGCCTTTAGCATACCATACTTTACTGGCTCACCTGTATTAATTTCCTGAATTAGTTTTTGTTCGTCAGCATAGTGTCGCCAGTTTTCCATTATGAGTTTCATTGTCATAATAGTTCCTCTCCGTTTACCTTAATTAGTTCCTTCTTTATAGAATCTAGCTTATAACCCCATAAATTTGGATCTACTTCCCCAACACGATCAAAATCAAATCCAGGCAAAATTGCTAATAGCAATTTCATGGATCAACAACTCCTTGAATACCTGTTGGACGTCCAAGCATGATCTTCATATCTCTGTGTTTGCCACCAACCATTCTTACATACCAACCGGTGTAGTTTGGATATTTCCCTTCTGGATGTGCTCCAACCCATTCCACGGTTTTACCTAACACTCGCTCAACGTCCTCGCGATTATCAACAAAAGGTACATTATGATATTTTATCATAACATGAGCAATTCCTTTAGACATTTCTCCATAATATCCATCACCTTTTAATAAGTCTGCAGTTTTCGCCAAATAAGCATCAATTGCTTGTTTTGTTCCATCATGCCCTGCTGCAGCCATTTTTAATCCAGCACCCTTTCCTTTAGCTACGCGCAAAGCGTCTGGTTGTGAATCTCCATCTAGTTCAACAGCAGACCAATCTGTGTAATCATCCGGTAAATCGCTAGGTTTTGCAAAATCAAAGTGTCCACCAATTTTAGCATATGCTTTCTCAATTAAATCATAAAGTTCAGAAGCGATAGTCACTTCTCCACCTTTTGCTAGCGCTGCTTTTTTAAGATCTTCTAAAGGTACATCATGCCATTGCCCTGTGGGAACGTCATAATCCTGCCATTTTTTATATTCTTCTTCAGGCTCTTCCTCTTCTTTTATAAAATTTCTCCAACTTTCAAATAGTAGTTTCATTTTAGAGTGTTCTTCCCTTTAATACATTTTAATAAATAGTTTGTTTGACTTGTTATGGACATAAAAAAAGAAAAGCCGCCTCAAGGCTGGTTACTGAGGCGGCTTCAAAGGCAAGCGTAATGCTTAGCGACGTCTGTGGCGACGATGGCGGTGCTGCCGTCGTTGCCGTCGTTGTCCACGATTGGCTCTTTGCCTCCGAGCACCAGAACGGTGACTTCTACGAGCAGAAGAATTGTTGTATCGGTTTATGATAACATTCCCGCCATTGATTCTAATGTTGCGTCGTGCATTGGCATTGTGATGCCGTCGTTGTCCACGATTGTGGCGCACGCGATTGTGGTGCCTATGAGTATGTCGTCTAAAGCGTCGATGATATGAATATCCATGATGATTGTGTCCCCAATGAGTGATTCTCAACCCTCGCATTGGCGCACGATATCTATGAATATGGCGCACATGACGTCGCCTTGATCGATAATAGTTAACATACTCATCGGGAGCATCCCAAAGAGTCCACCCATTAGCTAGGTGTTGCACATATACCACATCCTGTGGTTCTAAAAGCCCATGGCTCGTATAGCAGACAGGAGTTACATACCCCCAACCGCTATATAGAATAAACAAAACACATACATTCATAATTAAATTTCCTCCTGCCTAGTAATAGTTGCAATACGCATGCCAACCATCACTATTCTTCCCCCTCATCATAAAAATTCTTAGAATCTCCTGTTCTATCATCAAACTTCATTATTACCTCTTCATCCATTAATGTATATATTCTTGACTTAAATTTTTCATTTTTAAGCTTCTGTTTCCAGGTGGCTGTCTGAAACTTCTCAGACGTCCCATCCTCGTATACAAGCTCATACCATGCACCAGATTGTTTAAGGTGCTCTGAACTTTTGATTGCATCAAGCCAACTTTCTTCGTCTTGGACTCCAATTTCATCGCCCCACAAAATCTTAAAATTGCATTGACGTCCTTGAGTACCAAAGCGAGATTTCTCAAGCTTAACTTTTACTTCTGAACCAATCCTATATCCTTTTTCATCCACCACAAAAGAAGCCTTTGCTTTTCGCCCTGTGAGCCAAATACGCAATGAATATGCATATACCATGGCTTTTCCGCCAGGAGTTGTATATGGTGTTGTCATTGCTGTGATGCGCGCAGATGGTCCCTGTGGGATATTTGTTTTAAGTTGGTTTAAAACTAAAAATGTTGATTGGCTGTTCGCAATTGAAATTGTTAATTTAGACATTCCTTTTGAAAGAACCCGCGCCTTTACAGCCATGGAAGAATTAGGATTAAAGTCCCCTTCAACATCTGATATTGCGGGAGTTAGTGCAAGAGAATCCCAAATAAAGAGCATTTGTTCACCAGAACCAAGCAACTCTTCAATTGTCTCTAACACAAGTTCCACCGAGGTTGCTTGAACATAAATTAAATCCTCAACATTACAACCGGCTTTTCCTAAAAACTTTGGATCAATAGCAGATTCTGAATCGAAAATAACTACAACCATGCCCTTTTTTTGTGCGTTCGCGGCAACTTGTGCTGCCATATATGATTTACCTGTAGATTCAAGCCCTGCAATTTCTACCACTTTTCCAACTGGAATTCCTGCCAACTTCCCACGACATATGAGTGACGCAAGCCACCGAGAGCCGGTAGGGATCCAATCTTTTACAATCGTTGGACTATCTTCGTTTAGGTTGTGAGCGATGTTCATGCCAGCTTTCTTGTTAATAAGCTTACGCATATCAGAAATTGAAAGTTTACCAAGCTTTTTATTTTTTGCCACTAATAACTCCTATTTAAAAAATGAGGCACCTGATATCCCTGTGCCTCCCCATGGGATCTTCATATACTAAACTTCCATAGAAAGCTTAGCACTACCAACATAAACTTCAGCGGTCCAGCCCGAAAAGGCATTATTATAATCCTCAATACTGTTCAATACTTCTCCAAAAGGTGCTTCTGTTTGCACCGACAGAGTTGTAAATCCACGTTTGTGATCATATTTTTCCGTAGAATATTCAATCATAGCAGCAACGTAAAAGTTCTCACGAAGTGTATCTGCCACATATTCCTGAAAGTCGCCACTGCCTCGCTCATAATACTCCAAAAGACCTTGTTCTCTCAGTGTATTAAGCATTTCGCGTCCTGCTCCTGTATTCGAAGTTGCTGCTACTGCAACTCGTTCAACGACGTCCGTCTCGCTGAGTACTGTGTCAAGCTCTGTCTCATTAAAGTGAAACACATCGGCGCCTTGTTCATAACTAAAAACAACATTAGTATCTTCATTTAGATTTAGATTGCTTAAGTTTTCCTTAAAACTCATTCTTTCTCCTTGTTGGTTAAATGTGGGGCATCTGTAAACCCATGCCCCCCTGCGGTTGTTATAACAACGGTTACGAAGCTAGAAGTTCTGCAAATGTATTATCTACTAGATTTCCAGCATCTGAAGATTTAGCATTAATATGCTTGGTTTCCGACGAATTTTCTTCAGCGTCGTCACTTGACAGGAGATATTCGTCTAGAATAGCCTGAACCTCTGCGACGGTTTTCCGACTACCGGCGAACACCTCATCAAAATCTGGTACGCTCTCTAAAAGCTCACTAGCGCGTTCAGTGTTGTCGTGCATGGGAGAACTGCGTCGTCGTGGCACAATCTTAGTCTGTGGGAATTGTGCTCCCGCAGGCTTACCGTAAGTAAGCTTAAGATCTGTACCCGACTCTGGATCTGTAATGTCTCCATACTCCGGATTCAAAACTAGATTCAAAAGCGTTTCATACGCCGTTTTACCAAAGCCCCAGAGTCGAACACCCATGTCCTCTTCACCTCGTACGACGACTGGCGCAAAGAAACGCTGTCGTGCAGAAAGCGTCTTAGCTTGCTTGCGGCTCTCTTCAGAACCATCCTGCCAAAGCTGACGGACAAAGCTATCCAAAGGACAGTTTTCTCCAAAGTTCCTCTTTGGACTAAGAAATCCCGGCACGTCGTTTCCATTGGAATCCTTAAGATTGTAATGGAACCAATAATCCTTAAAAGGATCTCCATCTTCAGGGGGAACAATTCGAATAGTTTGATCTCCCTCTTGTGGACGCCAAAACTTGTTCGAATTGCCGTTGCCCTTATTCTTAAGGGAACTCATGCGCTCGCGCATCTTCTTCATATCAATTGCCATAATTTAAAATCTCCTTTTTTCTGGCTAAAGTCAACATGATAACTCTCTCATGTTGCTATTAAGTTTAGTTACAAACTTCATTTTGTTATTATATTTAACATTATTTTCTTTGTCAAACAGTTTCTTCTCTTTTCTGAATTCTAGAACTGCATGCCAAACAATAGACGTAATTTTTATCATATTGTGTCGCAAACACTCCATAGCTCATCTTTATACTACCATCTTCTGAGTTATTTTTAAGCTGCAAAACAATATTCTCTCTTAAAGACATGTCAGAATCTAAAATTTTCTCATTGACACCATAATAGTATCTTTTCTCTCTTATATTGTCAAGAGAAAAAAATAATTTTTCTTCGTGGCTGTCATAATCAAATATGCCAACTGTTGAAAGTCTGGCACTGCCAAACATTTCCGAAAATGTATCAATTTCAGAATCACTATTATCAAACACATTAAGCATGTGTACTGTAGACACTATTAGATCATTTAGTCGATTATAGTATTCTCGCAATGGCACTTTTCCTATGATAGTTGATAAAACCACATTGTCGATAAAATATAATCGTTTAAAAACCCCAGATCGAGCATACTCTTGTAACACATTAAACATTAAATTTTGCTGCAGGGATTTTGTGTGTGAGAGCAGAGAACCATCAGGCTTAATGTATAACACGTTAATTGTACAATTTTTCTTCTTAAGCTGTTGTAGGATTCTCAAGGCTGCACCTGAAACGTGTCCACAGCTTGTAATAAATAAAATTTCTTTTCGTGATATCCCTTTAATCATCGTGGTACGTGATATAAACTTTTTTTCGTAATTTTCTGGACTCTTCTGGTGCTTTAAGGATATACAATTATCCCCTTCGATACCAACATCAATCTTATAGACTTCATACTGAGGATATCTTACAAACAAATCTGCGATATTACAACCAGCCTTTCCTAGTCCTATAATAACTTGCATTTTTTACATCGCCAACTTTTGCATATTTAAATAGTCTTTTCCGACTTTGACATTTACTTCAAATTTTCCAAACTGAGTATCAGCAAATATATTTTTAATACTCTTTAGAATGTTCATATCTTTTTCAGAAAAATCTAAGATGATCGAATCATGCATGCAAAAAGCAATTTCTGTTTTTGTGTTGTTAAGCTTTTTCCAAACCTTTATCATTTGCCTCAAAAACATATCTGCGGCGGTAGATTGAATAATATAATTTATTGCGTGATGATTATCAGATTCAATTTCTCTTCCAAAAATCGTTTTTACGTTTTTACCATCCCAATATTTTTGCTTCACTAGCTCTCTTTTGTAAAATTGCTCAATTTTGTCATTTTTCTTGTTTCCATAGAGCCAAGCAAAGATTTTTTTCTTAGAAGTCTCTCTCTTCTTCGTTTTAAGGGCGTTTAGAGCGTTCCAGGCGTGCAAGTCCCCCTGGGGTTGTTCCGTGCCTTGTAGGCCCAAAAGAACCCGTAATTCGGCAGCATTGTAGTCTAGCTCGACAAACCAGTCGTTTTTTGGCTTTAAAATCGCTCTATAAGCAGTATCCATGGTTAATATTGGAAATGAGTTTGGTTTCGTCACCAAACGCCCTGTTTTTGACTTATATTGATCATAATTAATATATGGTTCAATCGATTGAATCTTTTTTGCAAATTGCTCTAAAACATAATTTCTCTTTTTATGATTAAGAGCTGAAATATCATATTCAATTTTTCGATTAGATATCTCACTCAATATTTTTGTGAGTTCTAGTAAGGTTTCATAATTATCAGGCTTAGAATAGTTTGCAAAAACATGCAGAGAGATTTTATTCTTTAACTCACAAAAATCATGCAATACCTTTTTTGGAACAAAATCATAAAAGCAATGTTCTTTCATTGAAAGTTTGCATTCATTCATAGAACGAATATACGCCTTCAGTTTAAGACTTACTTCCTCCATATGTTTTTGATATTTTTTAGGACAAGCTTCTTGCAGGGTTTTACCACCACAATAAAGCTGTGCATACTGTGTGTTTGTATTGTCTTTTAAATAGTCAGCATAAGCCCATGTGCGAGTTAACTCATCAATGTCCAGCTTATCTCTTGAATAATAAAGTCTATCATTACAAAAAATACCAAAACATTCATTTTTACTATCTAACGTTTGAAAAAGCACATTTCACCTTAATAACCACTTGACATGTCGCTGGTGCTTTTACCACCACCCAGGGCACCAGCAAGGGGTACAGTAAACGCATCTGAAGGGGGTGTAGTTGTCGGTGTTGCGGGATCTGAATTTACAAATTGAGTCACTGTATCATTGAGCATTTTCGCATTAGAAAAAAGTTCTCCAGGTTTACAACCTTTACAATGCTTAAAAGTCTTATATACCGATGCAGTCGTATATTCACTAACTGGCTCTTTCTTCCAGCCCACAACATGACTATTAAAAATTGATCCTAGTGATCCTAAATCTATTTTTGCACCTTGGGGTGGGTTCTTGGCAAGTTCAATATCCAAAAATTCTTTATTTAAAGCAGCTGTAGTATCATTTTTGTTTGGTTTCGCAAACATAAGGCTTTTTCCTAACTCTCCATTTAGTATGTTTATCTGTTCATTCCGCACTTGTTTATTAATATAACTTATTGCTTTATTATAGTCAAATATTTTCGACAATTCCATGGATCTTTGTATTTGTGTCTGGTAATCTGCTGGTAGCCAGTCGGCGCGTGCCTCCGTGCCTCTAATAATAGTGTAAGTTCTCAACATCCACAAAGTAGATGGTCCATATTTTTTTTGATATTCTAGTGGGTTGATTGGTTTTCTAAAAACCAAACAATTTTTAGTTTTAAGATCTTTATAAACCCCTTTCTTGCCAATAGACTTAGCAAAACCTTGAGTCTCATTAACATAAGGCCAAGCAGAAATATAAGAATTATAAAAATCCTTCAAATAAATAGCCAATGAAGAAACGTCATATTTATACGCCTCATAATAATATTCTCTTAAAAATTTTTCTGGAGTTAGTGCATATGGTTTCATCCACTTTTTCATATTTGGAGAATATATATCAGCAATTATTCTATATGGAGCGTGCTTGTCAATTCTAAAGCCAAACTTTTTACATGCACGTGCAAAAAAATTAAAATTAGGATCTGCAAAAAAAGTACTAAAATTTTTCTGCATCTCTACGTTGTTAGCAGGGAAAACATCAATTGCCAAGCCACTAGAATGTATTGAAGTATATTTTGATAAAACAAAGCCCGTCTTTGTCATTGGCATAACATCTAAAAAATTTTCTAAATATTGTCCATACACTCGTAAAAAACTTTCAAAAGAAATTATTTGTTTTTCCTGTTTGGTTGTCTTAATAAAGACTTCAAAAAACCCTTTATATAATGTTAGAATATGCTCATGATAAGCAAAATTGGCACTTTCCCAAGCCTTATATGGTTTTATTTGTTTCATTATTGATTTTTGTTTTAGTTTTTTTCGCTTAAAAGCTTTACCATAATAAGATCTTAATGCTTCAAAAGCATCTGCAACAAAATCCACTGCAAAGAACGTTTTTTCTGCAAGCGGAGTCCGCAATTGTCTTAAGTTAACTTCTGATAGTACTATTGCATTGCCCTTTAAATTAATTTTTCCAAACATTGGTCTTTCGTACAGTATATCAATTGAATTTGAAAAATTTAAATTATTTAACATTGCACCTTCAGAAAATGCCTGTCTAGTTAGCCCCTTGAGCCTCGTTATGTTAGCTAAATCTACCATATAGATCTCCCACTATTAATAAATAGCAACACAATTTATAATTATGATGCGCCACCGCCGCTGCCTGGCGGGGGAACGTCTGGGCGAGGTTCATTTGGTGTCACATCGCCTGGCGGCACACCATCAGGAGCCCCCGGCGCCGCATCTGCATCTGCAGCTGGATATTGAAATTTACAATCTAAAATAGTTTCATATTTTCCACCTTCTATAACCCCCTCGACCTTATTAATATGATAATAGCCCTCCATCATAATTGTTTTAGTCGTAAATTTTTCTCCTGCTCGCAATCCAGCATATAACATCGTTGGTTTGATATAAACAAATTGTCCTGGTGCGAAAGCAGAACAACCAAAGGTTGTTACTTTACAATCATATGGACCACCAAATTGTGCTACCACCATACCATTAGGATCTGTGTTGTCTGCAGCATTTTGTATATGTGCAGCTTGTTGACTTGGATGTTGATCTCTAGAAAAACTCATTTTATGAACAATCCCCCTGTCCCTACCGTGAGTTAAGTGATATACTCCAGATTTTTCATCTTCAATTCTATCTCCTGTGCGGACTGTTGATACTATCGCATCTTGATAGACATAAATTAAAAATAAAGAAGTCAATTCATCTTCATACGAAGCAGCCGGTAATATCGGCATGGTATTGACATAATATGATTTTCCTGCCTGAAATCTCGGCTGATCCTGTCCATTTTGATCCATTTTTGGCACGTCAACAACAGAAAACCCCACCTTAACTGCTGCAGATAGTTCACTCCTTTTATGAGCATACCCACTTTCAGCTCCAGAGGTTGATGTTCCAAGAGGAAAACAATTTTTTCCTAACGCTGCGCTGGCTAAATCTGTTGTTGTTCGTACAATGAACTCTCTAAGTGGAAACTTTGCCTTTTGCGGAATTACACATTTCTCAAGCCACCATCTTACAAACAAGTTCAAAGACACCGGTATGTCAGCTATATTAATTACTGATGTACGCGCAGCTTCGCCAATCTCAGGGTGCGTGTATGCAACCGGACCCAACAATACTGACATGTCCTTCATTGCCTCCTCCGCGTTTATTCCCGGTATGCCCCCATCTGGTTGTTTTCTAAGCACTTCCATGGCAGCATCTAATAGATCACCAAAATAAAACCAATATATTCTTTTCTTATCAGGATCGCACACTCTCGCGTCGGTGCCTCGGGGTGGGCGACTTCTATCGAGTCCAAGGTTGTTTGCGCCAAACTGCAAGAGTTGGGCTCCGTGCCGACTCTCTCCAACACCATCAGTTGCTGCTTCTGCTGCAGATTTGGCTCGTTCTTCAGCGCTCATATTTGCATCATTTCTAACAGAAGTTTGTTCATTTATACGTTCTTTAATCTCATTTAATTTTGATGCCCCTTCTGATGTTGCAAATCCAATATTGTCCTCAAAAAAAGCATCATTAATACTGCTCATCCCGATTTTGCCAAGCCCACCAGCGGCTGCGCGCGCTTTCGCGGCGTCTGTGGTGGCTCCTGTGGAGCCTTCTTGCCTTGACACTTCAATAAACCTTCTCGGTACATCAATAAAAAATAATCTATTTTTTGCAAACCCACCACTGCCATGTGTTGTGAGTAATTTCTTTCTAAATACATCAAAAAACTTAGAATATCTAGCCTGGGCTATTTTTTCATTCGTCGCACCCTCGCTCATTTCATCTGCTAACGCTCCGGAATTTTGGACGTCGTTCAGTTGCATTGTCGCTTTTCTGCACCCTTCAGGATCAACCTTTACTTCCCGCGTGGTAGGTCCAGCCTCCCATTTCAGCTTGGTTTCCGTCTTACATTTTTCTTGTTTCTCTTTGATCGCGTCATCCATAGCTTCGCGCAATTTGGCATTGGCAGCTGCAGCTGCGGACTGTTCCACCCCAAGTATATCCTGCCTGGTAAGACGTAAAATATCAAAAACTGGGGAATTCATTTTGCTTTCAATCCCCCCAACCCAATCAGTGCTAAGCATTATTGAGCCATCTTCTTGAAAGTCTAATTGATGTTTGTGCAAATTTAATCTAATTGCATAACCAGTATTCATAACAGAATCATACAAATCACCACTAGCTAACTGTTCTAAATGTTTTCTTGTCGTGTTCCAACCTATAAAAGCTTTTATTTCATAATTGCTCAACGATTCTTTGCGCATTAACTTAATAAAAAAATCACGTGTTTTTGTTTGTGCATGGGTGGCGTTATTTGGCAGATCCCCGACCATAGCCGCGATTTCCAACTGGTTCTCTCGTGTTCTTGTGTCCATGTTGATCAGATCAACATAACTTACCTTAGCCTCCGAACCGTTGGCTGTCACACCATCAGTCCATTGATTAAGAAACACATCGATACTTTGAAAATAAAATTTAATTTTGCATTTCATTACCATTGAGTTTCCAGGGCTAGTGGAATCGTGAACATAATTAAAACTTACTATGCCCGCTCCGTGTCCTCT
>Ga0098044_1001164_pt1 | contig 13849 bp, 3 predicted proteins | sample 10_taG_FD_75053 | JGI IMG/M metagenome (GOLD analysis project Ga0098044, IMG submission 75053) | Marine viral communities from the Subarctic Pacific Ocean - 10_ETSP_OMZ_AT15264 metaG | ecosystem: Environmental > Aquatic > Marine > Oceanic | place: Pacific Ocean | collected 2015-01-16 | reverse complement strand
TAATATTTTCCCGCTAACGTGGAAGTGTCTCGCTCTTGCCAAGCATTAACCAATCTCTCCATTTTTCTTAAGAGATCATCGCCTTCTAAAATAACAATAGAATATAAATCTGCATAATATTTACCAGCGGTAGATCCAGTGTTTCTTTCAAGCCATTTCCTTAATAATTTCTTTAGGTCATCTCTCATCAAAGAATCAGACACTCTATACCCTGTCTTACTAGATCCATCAAGTGCGATATGGCGAGGGCCAACATATATTTTCCCGCTAGAGTCGAAAAAAGTAACAATTTGTTTTTTGACTCCCCCATTTTCGAAAACTGTCTTTGAAGAAATCTTACCATACATTGATTCTCGTAAGGAAAGCGGAAGAGTGCCGCCCGTAGCATTTTGCCAAGAATCGTAGTCAACAAAGCAACCAACCAAATAACTTAAGTGAATCGGTTTTGATGATTTGTAATATAAGGAAAGTACTCTTTTATAATTTATAGATCCATCACTTTTCTGCAAAGAGTCTATAAAGATATCCGACAATTCAACGTGTTCTGAAATATCTTCAATAAAATTAATATTACCATTTGCAATATCATTCTCCAATGAAGCGCTAGAACACTGTACTACTTGAATTCGTAAATATTTCAACAACTCTGGTGAAGATTCCCATTCACCAGGAGCGACACTTAAGCTTACTGTAACTTCCAATACCATATCTTCTGCGTCGTCTGGTAGGCCAATGGGCACCTCAGATGCATTAATACATCTGGCCTTTACGCTTTGAATCCTAACGTTAGGACATATATTAATTAATCTTGGCAACTTTCTGTATCCTCACAATCTGAAGCTGGATCATTCTCTTCTACAACATTGGTTGAGTAAATATCCATGGTTTTATCAGAAATTGATAGCTCTAGGGCCTCTTCGCTTACTCCTAAATCAGATAATGCGTTTGTATCGACGCCCAAAGATGTTATTTTAGATATATTAGCCAAAATAACATCACTAGGAATTTCTGAATCAACCAACACATCTAAATAATACTCTACATAATTAGAGTCAATCCCCAAATTAGGCGCGGTGGGTGTTGTTGGCACCAATAATTTATTTTGCACATTACTAATATTATTAACAAATTTCAATGGTTTTAAAATTTCCTTTTTTGTTTTTTTATTGTCACTCACCCCAGGAGTTTGTATTGATCCACTAACATCAACGCTCTCTACTTCATAAAACTCAATAAGAACATTTTCCATATCAAATTCTGTATTTTCTTCAAAAATGTCAATCAAAAGAGGATCTTGTCTTATTTCAACATATGTGCCATCTTCGAAAATTTGAGATGTAAGGGTTTTTCTATCTCCTAAAAACAAATCTTTATCTAATGCATTATAAACATCATCATGCTCAGATGTTAATAAATCACTTTCTAAGTCTTTAACAATTGTTTTAAAAGTAACGTCAACGTTGATTTGTGGAATAGATACGGCCTGATGAGAACCTGTAAGCTTAAGATTTATATCTTCTACTTCCCCTTCTAAAAACTTAATATTCCATGCAGGGGCATATTGCATCGCCGGAGAGCTTTTACCCAAGGGATATACTAGTGAGTAATGTTTTTCCACTGAGTGTTGCAACATGTCTGGAGCACCTGAAGAAAATTCAACACCTTCATATAAATGTTGGGTTCTTAAAGAGACTGTGTTTTCTTGAATTCTAGGCTCAATTGAATTTTGGTCTTCTGTAAAGTTAGCATATTCTGAATCATACAATATATCATCATCAAAAAACGCATAGTATACCGGCTTAAGCTTACCTTTAGCCAACTGATCCTTTCCATATCTTGTCAATTGAATATCTAACACCTCTTCTTTTTTATTGAAAAATGTCATTGGTTAATCTCCAAATATCTTTTTAGCTTGCTCTGTAGCACCTATGCTGTTTTCTACCGTTGATGAAAGCTCTAAGCTTTGTGCCGTCATCTCGCCAGTAATTATTACACCGGTAGATATTTCAGTTGGGGTTAAAGAAAGATCTTCGGGGGGATCATCAACATTAGGGTTATCAAGCTCTACGCCGACATCAACTTGTGCCAATTCAATCGTAGAAAAATAATCATAAGGCCAGTTATAACTGTAATCCATCACGGATCCGTTTCCAATTTTTGGCGTTCTTATCGGTTGTTCTTGCCCTGCAGATGGCATGCTCAAAAGCGATGATTGTGCCATAGCTGACGGACTCTGAAGTCTTTGATCTTCTGGAAGAGCCATCATTGTTGTAAGCTCTGTGCCTCTTGGTGACGTTGCAACCTTATCATAATAATTTGTTTTAGCTCTTTGTTTGACTTTAAATACCATCCATTGAGTCTTGTCTGAGAAGTCAGATGCATCAAAAAATTCATTCTCTCCAAATAAGTGAGTAATTGTAACCTTCTCTTCTCTCATTCTATCATGATCAAAGGGCGGTAAATTTTGCCACATATTTGCTAAATCCAGTTGTGTAAATTCATGCTCAAACTCAAAAATATACATCGCAAAAGGTTCTAGCTCTCTGTCGTCAATGAAATTCATCGTTGGAGGAAAAACATAATTTGGCATCGCAGAAACCATCTGCTTAATTGATTCGCCAACGGGATCATCGTCTGTGACAGTCGTTAGGCCTGTACGCGTTTCACCAAAGTTTAATTGGATATCTCCAGCTTCAAGCGCTAGCGCGGTGTCTATTAAATCTCTAGAAATTGGAAAGAATTTTCTCTCATTGTCTATTTGTAAAAACGGAACGGCGACTATCGCTTCTTTGACAATCTTCTTGGGAGCAACACCTCCAAGCTTTTTGGACGTTTCTTCAAATCCTAATTTTTCTGTCAATGATTCCAATCTCTCTGGTAACAAGAGGCGGTTTAACATTGCAGAATATACGCCTTCTGAATCTGATGCGGCTGCGACATCTGGCCCTCCCTCCGTGGTTTTATAAACTGAATTCTCTCCATATCTAGTATCATATTGAATACTTGGGTGATTTTGCAACCAAGACTGCGGAATATTTCCAATTTCCAAGAATACCCCGTCATCTTTTTCAGGGATAAGCCCAAATTGGTGCCACATACCTCTAGGTACAGACGCCGAGCCGAATGTTGGAATTGTCAATGTACCTTCTGTTAGGGCACTAATGCCGCGAGAAGAAGATGGTCCAAAATTTAACATAGGAGTCTCAAATTTTGGTTCAATGACAAAATATTCAGTCTTAAGATCATCAGGGCCTCCCAAATCACCAATACTGCGAATTCCCAATTTAAACGATGACTCTATTTGCATTGCGTTAGCATTAACATTTCTTCCCGCATATAACCCTGCAGGTTCTAGTCCGGAAATGTTGGCTTTATTGTGAAAATTTGAATGATTATTGTTGGGCACAACTCTAGGCTCTGCACTACCAGTTAGCCCATCTGAGGATCCTTCAGCATTTATTGCTGTTGTTGGCCTGGGATCTTCAATACCGGCGTCGACTCTCCATGGAATTCTTCTAGATTCATTAAGAATTTCATCAAGAGTGTATGTTTTGGTTAGATTGCCATCACAATCAGGCTCGAAAATAATATCCAACCAGCACTCTCCGTGATAATAAGGTGGAGTATAGGCCCAACTATATCCATCTAACGAATCCATAGACCCACTGATCGATGCTGAAACAGCAACTCTATATCCAGCATAAATATCGGCATTGGTTCGTCCGGTGTGCGTGCAGGGGTGATATCCAGAACTAGCCTCGACATGGTGTAATCTTCCTAGACATGGAGGTCCAAATGCTGACGGGCGACTGTACATCGTAAAAGTTTCTTGTAATCTAGATTGTTTTTTGGGATCTTGCGGCAATTCAAAAGAAAAATCTTTAGTCCAAGTTTTATGAGAAGTATCAAAATAACCATGTTCTAATGACCAATCTCTTTCCTCATTCATTGATCTTCTGACCTTAACTCTAGCGCCCCATATTGAGCCGCTAGTAAATTCAATTCCTGTTGTATTAACAGGAGCAGATGCTAATGAAGTAAAGCTTGAGTTTTCTAAAAAGAAATCTGGCACTTCTGCTAAAAAGTTGCTGGTCATTAATTTATATAAGTTATCTCCGTCTCCGCTCCAAGAAGAAGTAACGTTGATTTTTGCATGACGCGCCGATTCATAATCAAAAAGAGGAATTTCCGACATGTACTTTTCTGGTTCAACAATTGCCTCAAAAGGAATTCTATAATCCCAAGTTTCTTGCCATGGTGGATTAGAAGCTGTAAAGGAAAGTTGTGTACTAGCGACACCCTCCACCTCAAATACTTGCTGCGCTACCGACTCAATGCGCTCGATATAATCGTCACTTGGATTAAGATTCGTTGATATTGTTATGTGTGAACCTGATAATTCATTATATATTGGAGAGGTTAATCCCCAGTAGCCTGAAATTTTTCCTGGATCTTGTTGAGCGTTATAAATATATTGGGGATTGATTTTTGAACCCGTTAACATTACCGGCCAATCTACCGCGATTCCTGATTTGATAGTATTATACATAATTCCTGGCGCGAATAGTGGCGTGATGAACGGCCTATAGTGCGCGTTTGAACCATCATAAGTGCCGGCGAAATTGGTAGATGTTTTTGTTGAATTAGAATAAATGTTTCCGTTTACATATTTTCCATATGATTTTGAAAGTTGGGTTGCCATCTGTAATGTTCTTTGAGCAGGATAAAACCCATTATAGGGTATAAACTTCTTAAGAACTTTACATGTCAATGAAACTTTATCTAATTGCAAGAGATCTTTGTGATCATCTTTTACCCCAGCAAATCGTTTTAGAAAATCTGAATTAGAAAAGATAGTGTAAAAATCATCTTTAGAACTGTTTTGAGGTGTTGATGCTGTTACGCTAGCATGCGGAATATCAAATATATTAAATATTTCTGAATATATATTATCGTTGTCGTTAAGTTGTTCAATATGCTCAGAGATTCTAAACTCTGGTACAACTGAATAATCTTTCTTTTTCAATCTCAATTCGTAATTAAAATCCTCATAAGAATCGCGCCATGGTGCTTGAGAAGCGCTCACAAAGCTCTTTGTTAACTCTCCTGCATCTGAAAAGCTTTCCTCAATATATCCCGCATGATCGCCGGCTTCCCATTTTGCTTCTCCATAAAAATTTTGTATTTCTCCTAGGAAAGCAAAAGATCCTGTGCCGCCGCCACCAAGCTCTGATATGATTTTGGCAAGATTTGGCTCCCTGTGTTTTGTTGGGACAGCGCTTTGAGTCTGAGGGATTGGGATTCCTGCAGGATGTACTACAGAATCAATGGTTGCTAATGTATGTTTTCTAGAATATAATGCAGACGCTGTAACATTAATTACTGATGCAAAGAAAGATGCTGCAGTAGCGGCGGTGGTATTGTTTTCTGGAATGTCATTGTGTACGTGCGTATAAGTGTTCTGCAATTCTCCAGCTTTACTACTCGTAGCGGCGACAACCCAAGTGCCGCCGCCAAAGCCATCGATCTGGTCCAGAGGCCAACATGAGGCAGAGACAATCAGACCTGCGGAATTTTTAGTAGCGGATCCTAGTGTGTTTCTTTCTGTTCTAGAATCTCGCCAGAAGCCATTATCATATTCTGTACGACCTCTGACTCTAGTAGTATACATATTAATGGCTGACGGAAATACCGTCTCTTGATAATATATGCCAGAAATGTTTTTAAGGCTTGGCTCTGGGCCAGATGATAAATTCTGTTTGATATATTCATCTCGCAAAACATGATAAGGGAGAGTTGGTGTGTCTATTGGGGCGACCAATCTATCCAAAGACTCATTATCAAATGTGGAAAGAATATTGCCGTAACTGCTCAATAATGATACATGAGTGTCAAAATTTTCAGGAGGAGCGCCGTCCGGTGGGGGGACATCAAGATTGAAAGGGTTAGCAATTTCTTGTACATTATAAACTACTGTTTGTTTAATTGGAGCATAACGACTAGCAACAGGCATCGTTCTCTCAAACACATTTAAAGTGCCATATTTCGGCGTTACTGTTTCTGTCGTATTATCTGAATAAGTAATTATTTCAACTGATGGATTTGGATCAAGCAAAGAAAGTCGGTTTGTCCTTCTTTCATATCTGACAAAAGGATTATAGTTGTTTCTGACTTGCTGCCAACTTGAAAATTTATATAAACTTCCTCTATTCAGCAATATTGCATTAAAGATTCTAGATTTTCCATCTGGAGTTGTGACATACGCGTCAATATAATCATTGTTGACATTTTCTGTAAGAGAAGAGGTGCCAATTGTATTAGATGATGTATCTAATACGCTTACTATATGATCATTTAACCCAGCAAAGTCTGTAAAATGCACATGAAGAGTATCAAGACTAGCAGAATAAACTCTGCCATCAAGAGCGAATTTTCGGTTGCCCAAAATATAACTTCCGGCAAGAGATCTTGTGATGAAATTTACTCCAGAAATCGTACCTTCAGAAGAGGAAAACAGGCCATTATATGGTATATATCCATGAAAATTTTGAGTCTTCCCATAAGTTGCATTTTTGATCCAGCTATAGTTGTTGTCTGATCTTGGGATCATATGTTGTACATAAAAGTTATCATATACGCTGGCTGTTGTAATATTATATCCAGAAAACGCGCCCAATGTAGTTGTTGCCTCATGACCTCCTGCGCTTTGCCTTTCAATTCTCTTACCAGCATTTCTATTAATTTTGTGAAAAGAAGGTAAGGAATCATATGATGTTGCAGATACAGCACCATAAACAGAATCTATTCCATATCTTCCGCAATGTCTTCTTAATAACGTTCTCAGGCCATCACGATATCCGATATGACTATTAACTCTCATATAACCAGCTTCGCCAGAGCCAGAGGACAAAACTGATAAATTTCGAAATGGCATCGCATTGTAAACTGAATATTCTTCAGAAGCAATATCCAAATATCCACGCGACATTACTTCATTACTTCCAGGAGCGGAAAATCTAGAAGTTATAACTGTTGTATTTGAAGCCGTTAACGTGCCTCGCTCAGGAAGAGTGAATTGAGTTGGTTCACTTGATAAATCATAACGAGCGCCTCGAATTGCTGCAGGAAATGGACCAATCGCAACATTTCCTTTACTATTTACGTGCGGAGTAACAGCAGCTAATGTATGTACATTGGTCGTGGCTTTCATATTACCAGCATTATGAATCTTTGCTGGCAAAGATATGCCTTCATTTTTTCTCACAAACAGATTATTTTCTTTTCTTCCGTTAAGAGTTAGTATTTCATAATTTCTAGAGTAATTTCCTATATTTGCAGAGCCCGTATCATATTTGATGTTGGCAATATTAACTGGACGCTTTGCTAATCCATCCCTTGTATATACAGCTTTTGGGTAAAATGATGGGTAAGGATCTGCGCCAACATGATGATTAACTTCAGGGTGAGGATAATCTGGTCCGACAATACCTAAAATTCCATCAGATGTTGGTGGTGCAGATGGGTGATCACCGAGCAAAATAACCCAACCCTCTGGTCTGGAGATTTCATCATCCAAATTCCTTGTGGAGGTGGCCCTGTTAACATCAATATGGCGATATTGTAGACCGCCTACCCAAGCCTCAGTAAAAGGCCCTTGCATCGGCTTTTCTTTTCTATGGCCATACACATCATTATGTAAATTAACAATTGATGAGCCGGCTTTAAATCTATCAACAACGTATGCGTTATAGCCAGTTGTTACGGAAGAGCTAATAATATTAAACGGAAGAATGTGTTCGCCTGTAGAGTTTCCGTATCCTAAACTATCTTCGTAATCGCGACCTACAACAACCTTGGATGTATATTTTTTAAGCTCATTGGGGTTTTTAACATCATTAATATCTTTCAGCCCATAAATCTTATCTTCGGTATCTAAGAGCATTACGTTTTGCGGAAAAGATCCTACCCCCAATTGTCTAACAGGGCCACCTGGATGGCATGCGCTTCTAACATAATCTAAGTTTTTATTGTCTTGGAAATTGACGCCACCATGTATCGTGGGCGTTCTATAAACACTAAATCTATATGGCTTTGTAAATTTTCTCAACGCATACACAGAGCCACTATACGTGTTTCCAATAGTATCTGACACTTGTTGACTAACAGCCGTTCTGTGGGTGTTTATTACCTTTCTTGCATTTTCTTTATCCGAATTAATATTTGAATCAGAGGTCGCAATAAGGCCATTATCTCTCTTTATCCTATCCTTCCACCAATCTGCGTTATTTGCCTGTTTAGTGTCAACGGGAGCATGGCCAAATTTCCAGTTATATGTTAATTCTGTAATACCTCTAAGTCCAGCTTCAGGATCATCGGTTTTAAACTCTATAGTTGGAAATTTGGTCTGAAATTTATTTCGTTCTAAAACATGACTTTCTACCATGGTTCGGACTTTCTCAGAGATATTAGCAGATGCTGGCACCAACTGCTCAATAAAAATGTTCAAGCTAGAATCTATCCATTTATAAAATTCTAAATATTTATCTAAATCTGGTGTGTTTCTGACCCTCTCGAAAAATAATTGACGAAGCTTCGATAAGTCTTTATATTCTGCGCGATATCGATTAACTGGCTCACCAACAAGATTATTGAAATCTACGATTGAAGAAAACATATTTATCATTTCTTCTGAAATCGTTTGGTACATGCTTTTTTCAAGCGAATAAAAAATATTAACTAGATCTTTTTCCCTTGCGAAATTTTTATCATCATCATCTAAAATATTGACCATATCGGCACTAGATACAATTTCTGGTAATTGTTGACGATATGCCGCCAAATATGTCTTGTCGATTGGATTAACATCGCCAGAATCTGGAGGTAAGAAGAAATTTCCCTTTCCAGAATGTTGATTCTTCGAAAGGTTTCCGAACCATCCATATCTGGAAGTGTCTTGAGAGGATCCAGAGGACACGTCATTGACGTAAAAAATTGAATCTTTCGATGTTGTGTCGGAAGCATCTGCAGATGATCCAGTTACATTACTAAAGTCCCAATGTAAAATAAGAGTATCAATGTTTGGTACGCGGGATTCCGTTAATGATGTTTGGTTTAAATACGCACTCTCGTATGGCCTGGGCACACCGGAGTTAGCTGGATCTCTAGCGTGATCTTTGATAACGTTTATTGGCAAATACTTAGACCAGTATCTCAGAGATCCAATTCTAGAATCTGTTGAATAAACTGCTGATCCAGTGAAGTTTGTTCTGTTCGCGCCGATATACATCCGCTTGGCGCTATGAAGAAAATTCTTTGCAACAGATCCAGCAATAGAACCTGTAACTTTAAATTCATCTTCAACAATATCAGCGGTCATGTGAACACCGGCAAATTCAACGGTGTATGTTGGGCCGCTATTATCCGTACTCCCTGAAACTCTATCAGAGACCTTATCTGGGTACATACTAACGGCCAAATTCCACTTCTGACTATTGTATACTCCTTTATAAAGACTACTTGTTAATGTTGGCAAGGGATGTGGAGAATTTGATGATGTTAACTTAAAATAAAGATCGTTAGAGTCAACGTCTGGACGTACTGTTAAGACTTGAAAATTTGCATAATCAGGATCAGACCAAGTGGTATCCGCTGGAGTATTGCCAACAGCGGTATGCATACCATATATTGAAGAGGTGACATTTGCAAATCTAAAATGATTTGGATGACTTATGTCAACATGTACAGGGAAAAAAGCTTCAGCTTCTGCAGTAAACTCCATGTAATCTTCTTTAGCTTCTGAAAGAGTACCAGAAATAAAAGAAACAGTGTTTGAGTTATCAGGATCTGAAAATTGATAGACAATCGATTCAAATTTATCAGGATCATGAAAATCGACATAATTTTTCTTGACAGTTGTTGTTCTATATCTTGGCTTATAAGTATACGTTTGATTATCAGAATAGATATTAAATTTAATAATATCGTCGCCAATACCATAACATCTCAAAAGATTCCTGATTGATTTCTCTGTGCCTTTTGTTTTATATATGTATACAAGATTGTTGTAGATATTTTGATAGATTAAATTTTTGACATTTACCAATGTATCTTTAAATTCTCTGTCTTCATCTCTAGCTAAAATCTGCTCTAATATTGTAGCATCAACAAAAATTTCCGGAGCAGTTAAACCAAAATGTTGCAACATGTTGCTGGCGAAAGGATAAGGTTTACTCCCAGAAGTATAATATTTTGGCTCTTTGATTCTAGGCATTTCTTTTATCAATAAATGCATTTGATCAAAAAATGAACCTATCATTTGCACAAGATTTTCTAAAGCAGTGTTTCCAGATAAATTATCCTCTTCTAAAATCCACGCCGGAATAGAATATAATAAAGAAGCATTATTGTCTTGATCATGTAAACTTCCACTCAGCGCCAAATTTGTTCTAGAAGATTTTACATCCGGATGGTGAGGTCTAATGATTGGATCTAAAAATTCACTAGATGCCGCACTAGCCGCTGTAATGGCCGACTCGGTGCTCCTGGAATTGGATCCATAACCAGTCCAAGTACCGTTTGAAATTCTACCAGAATAATCTAAAACAATCGAATCAACACTAGAGGTTGTGGTTATTCCCTCGTTAAATTTATAATAGACACCCAAATCTGCATTTGCTATATCAGTGTTTGATCCACCATGCACCTGAGTAAACCAGTTTCTTCCAATTTCTTTAGAAGTCCTTCTAACCTTCCAGTATCGAAATTCGTCTAAAGATCCAGAAAATTTTGCCCAACCAGCCTCAACAGATGTATCACCGCTATATGTATTTCCAGAAGGCGCTGTCCGTAAAGCGCCTATGTGAGCCTTAAGAGATCCAGTAATTTCTTTAACAGCGTTTACAGAGCCTGTATAAGTAACGGTCTCGTTTAAATCTCCATTGACATATAATTGTGTTTTAAGGCCCGATGATGCGGAGTGTATCGAAACAGCATAATGCCGCCATGCATTGTCAGCCACAGTGCTTGTGGTTAAATCAGATCCAATAGCAACATCAAAAATTCCATAAGTACCCGATTGATAAGTTAATCGAAATGGGCTAGCTGAGTATCCTGCTCCTCCACTTAACTCAATAGTAAAACGTCCATATGCTGCAGATGATGTTGCATCACCATTCCAGAGATCAAAGATTACTTCTCGATTAGTTGAACTGGCGAGAAATTCTCTCTTTTTCAACCAAAACTCAACAGTTGTTCCATCTTCTGGATAAAGTCTTAGATTTGAAAGTCTGGATCCTTTTCGGCCGCTTACTTGTTGCCCTTCGTCGGCATATATATCAGTACTATATATATTTGATCCAGTAAAAGTGGTGGAGAGAGATTTCCCAGCCATACCACCGCTAGCAGTGTGTGGACCGCCAATAATTGTAATATACTCATAGTCTGCAGACGAATTTGGTCCGCCGTATGCTCCAACTTTTGTCGCTGCGGTACCCCAACCATCTGCTGAAAAAATAGCATGGCCATTGGTCCTAGGATATTCATAATCATAAATATAGCGCCCAATATCGCTCAATGAGTTTAAAAATTCCTGCTTTTCTACAGCAGCGCCATCATAAGGATAAAAACTGGTAATATGATCAAAACCGTCCTTGTAGTATTTTTCTGCAGAGCCATAAAACGCGAAGTTGCTGGCCGTTGCATAATCTACATGAGGCTCAAATCTTCCCTGATCAACAAACTTTTCCTTAATATATTTTTCAGATTCAACCTCTTCACCTAAAGTTTCACTATCTTTAGAAGAGACTATTTTATTATTTTTCGAAAAAAGATCTTTAATACTCATTTCTTATTCTACTCTAAATTTGAATTTTTCAGGCTGTTTTACCCATGAACCAACTGCATCATTATAGTAACTAAGCTCAATAACATATGCATAATCAGCCTCTAGCATGTTCATGTCCAAATCGAAATAATTTCCGGAATTATCATATGACATAAGTGTGTGCAATGTACTTCCTGTTCCATGCGGTACCACGCTCAGTTCATCAATAATTCGATAAAGTCGATATGATCCGCTAGTAATTGTTGCGCCTTCTACGGCCGTTGATGCCTTAGTATAAATAGTTGGAGACCATTCTTTTTCTCTAACAAACAATCTGAATCGAGCCGTTTCAGTTTTTCTATATAATGGTCGTAAATTTGTAATCTTGGAAACATATGTATATGTTGGATTATCACTTGATGCAGTTAGACTCGATGGCGAGATGGAGGCGGTATGATATTGTGTAGAGGCCGCGAATGTTGCTCCCTCTGATCCTGAAAACCAAACATCATAAAGAGTGGTTGGTGGTGGATTTGGAGCAGTGAGAGCAAACGAAGCCTTGTAAATACCTGTGGAAACATAACTTGCTGTAATGATTGTGTTCCCGCCTGTGGTAGTAACAGAACTAGCGTCTATAGCAAGCTGAAGGGCTGCTCCGTATGGATCTGTATTCTTGGCTGATCCAGAAAAAATACTCACATAAAGTCCATTACCGACCAATCCTGGAATATTTCTTAACTTTCCTCTAACATAATTATAAAGAAATATTGTGTTCATATTATCTTCCGCTGGCGCGAGGGAACTACTATAATAAAAATTCCCTCTGTCATCATGCCTGGAGGAATCCCATCTCGCTTCTAGCGTTGGTCGTTTAAAGAAAAACTCTGTTCCCCTACCGAAAAATTTCTTAGTGTAATATGATCTAGATTCAGATTCTAAAGAAGATGAGAACATTACTGCAAACCCATGATTGGGCTTAGTGGAGGCCAACCAATGTTCTACCAAATCTGTTACATCAACTTTCAAGTCTTCGCTTCCAACGTCGAAAGATTGCGTAAAATAAGGACTTGAATAATAATCTCCACCTTCATTAACCCACTCACCGTCACCGGACGAGAACGGTGTTGATGTTAAATGGGTGACTCCACTAACATCAATAGCCCTGTTTCCAGCGCGACCGGCGGCGCTTTGAGTTAAAGGTAATGTCATTTGCGAATCAGAATCTCCGGCAGCAGTAGCAGTGCCGGCTGTTATACCTAGAGCAGTAACATTGTTGATCGCTGTTTTAATCGAGTCAATAGCGTTGGTGGTATTTGAGTCGCCAGAGAAACCAATAGCTCCATTGACCAACGAAGTGCCATCGAAATCAAAAGTAAAAGTTTGAGATGTTCCGGCAGTATTGGTTAGCGTAAATGTCTGTGCATCCATCGCTGCTAAATTGGCTCCTCCTTGAAGAACCAAGGTTGCTGTCGCTGTGGCCGAATCATTGTTCGCAAAAATCCAGTTAGAACCTGGATTATCATGTACGAGATCTGTATAATTATCCATATCCAAACCATGGCCCTCTTCCCAGGATCCTGAAATACCTTTAATTTGCAAGGTATAATTTTTAGGAAGCGTTAGGCCATGTCTAGCATTGTACATCTTTAGATACCAAGTAATACTTCCAGATGCTGGAATTGTTCCTGCTGTACGATCTGTTGATATATCAGTTGTTGAAAATTGTAACAAAGAGCGTGCCAATTCTGATGAATACCCAGAAGAAGATGAAACCTGAGCATAAATTGAAAATGTCTCCAATATATCAGCTTGACCCATATTGGAGCCTGTAGCTCTAGTCTTCAGATTAAATTCATAAGCATTAGTAATTGTGTTGTCTTTTGAAGCAAAATATCTTTTAATGGCCATATCACTTTACGCTCCCTTTGATATCATTCATTGGATACTTAATTTCTAGAATAACATTTTGTGGTACTTTTACATATCTTCCATCAGCGGAAGAGTTTTCTCTAATGTTAAATTTAGTTG
>Ga0098044_1001156_pt1 | contig 13866 bp, 26 predicted proteins | sample 10_taG_FD_75053 | JGI IMG/M metagenome (GOLD analysis project Ga0098044, IMG submission 75053) | Marine viral communities from the Subarctic Pacific Ocean - 10_ETSP_OMZ_AT15264 metaG | ecosystem: Environmental > Aquatic > Marine > Oceanic | place: Pacific Ocean | collected 2015-01-16 | reverse complement strand
TGCAAAATAAGAGCTAGGCTCTACTCCTGTATAAAATCCTTTAAATCCTCTTATGCCTTTCCCTAGTTCTCCTTTTGGTTTAAATTCCTGTCCTGTAACGTGAGAAAAGGGTTTTTTTCCTTTTTCTATGAATGGTTTAGCTTTCTCTCTTAAAAATTTCCCTTTTTGAAAGATTTTAGAATGTTCTTTAGCTGGAGCTGTTGGAAAAGTTCCCTCTTCTCTTATAGGAGTTAATCCTTTTAGCTCTCTTCTTCCTTTAGTTCTCCAGAGTCCTACGGCTTGTTGAAAATGTCTTTTCCCTTTAGGAAATCCTCCAGAAAAAGGAGCTATTTCTGTAGCTAAAGCGCCTCCTACAACTTGACCTTTAGAAAAATAATCGGGTTTCTCTTTTATCTCTTTCCCTTTTTGATAAGCATAAGCTCCCGTTAGTCCTGCTCCTACTGTTCTAAATCCTATAATTCCTGCTTTAGTTCCTGAGATTAATTTACTAGCTCCACCTGTAGCGTAGCCTAAACCTGCAGACACTACGGCTTTAGTAGGGTGTCTAATTGTTTCCGTAGCCACTCCCGTAACTGCTCCCCTTTTAATTTCTCTCGCCGCTCTTCTTGTTTGTGATATTCTAGGAAAAGCTTTCTCTTCCACTCTAGAAGTAGGAGTCCTAGATCTAATTTTCTCAGAAATCTCAGACGCCTTTCTCCCTGCTGTTTCTATTCTTGTAGCTAGTCTCTCTCTTTTAGCTCTAGCTTGAGCCTTTCTCTGAGGTCTAGTCTTTCTCCTAGTTTCTCTCTTAGCTTTGGCTTTAGTCTGTAACTCTTTTAATTTTGCTTTAACTTTAGAAATAACTTCGGCTCTCTTTTGTCTGCCTCTTCTTCTTCTCTGCCTACTTCTTAAACGTCTTGCACGTCGTAAGATCCCCCGAACTGTTGAACTCATAGCCATTTTATTATAATGGGAGAAAGGATCTCGGCTTAGGTATAAAAAGAGGTGATATAACAATGACTAGCCTTAACTAACCATAAATAAGAACCTAAATATCCTAGTAACTGCATTAGAAACTATTCATATAGATTTCCTCCCCCCGTTCTATTTTAAGATTATTTTTATTTAAAGATTTATGTAATATGATAGATATATGATACGGCTTGAGAATAGAAATATTTATATACAACAATAATAATAATAACAATATAAATGGAGGTTAAAAAAATGAAAAATAAAAATATAGTATTGGCTTGGGTTCACCCTATTAAGGGTGGAGATGATTATAAAGTAAAATTGGAATATGAAGATTTTACTAAAGAAGATATTAAAAAAGATGTTAAGAAATGGTTAAAGAAAAAAAGTTCTGTTATAGAAGATTTTAGAATTTTTAATGAAACAGAATTTAAAGAATATAATTTAAAACAAGATGAATATTATTTGAAATTAGAAAAAGAAGTTAAAGAAATGAGAAAACAAGAGATAAAGCTAAATGGTATCCTAAATTAATCAAACAAAGAGATAAAGAATAAAATGGTAAAGAAAATAAAAATAAATCCTAGTCAGGAAATAGAAAAAACAACAGAGACAACAAATAGTAATGACAACGAGCGGGACGCAAAAGAGGTTTATAAAACAGACTTAGATTCTCATTTATACGCACAAAACGATACTCAGGAGCAGAATCTTGAGCCTGAATGTGATTTGGAAACTAAAGAAGTAAAGTTAATTACTGAGGATCTTGGAACAATACGAGAAAAAAAGAGGTTTATAGCAGAAATAACTCAAAATTTTATATTTAAAACAGAATTAGATAGGGACACGTGGCTCTCTTATTATTTTGCTAGTTTTCACTCAGGAGGAACAAAAGGCTAAATATACTATAACAATAATAATAATAACATCTATTATATTATATATGAGTATTATCAAATGTATGTACTATATGTATAAAAGTAATGATTATACTAAAAGTACTTACTTTTAGGGTTATAGACATTCTAGATAAGACTTATTACTATTATTATTGTTGTAGTATTAAAGGAGGTTAAAAATGGGAAAATACACTAAAAGTATAGCGGTTTATATGTCTGCGGTTTTCGTTAAGGAAATGGACGCGTATTGTAATTATACGGGTTTCACTAGGGGAAAACTCCTACGGAGGCTATTAACTGACGCTTGGAAAAAAGAAAAGGAGGAGAATAATGAAAGATACGAAAAGGCTATCTCCTACGAAAGAGAGAATAATTCTAACTCTGAGAATGATGACTCATACGGCAGAAAGATACCTAGACAGACGACAGATCTTCAGTAAATATGTCTCTCATAGGACTACTTGTAGTAACTTTCTCTCTAGTAGTTCCATAGGAAATGAGGGGGAGGAGTATGAAAATAAAAATGTTAGCTTTCATTATTTTTATCTCGCTTTGGAGGAGTTAACTTTATTAGGCTTTCTGTTAAAAAGAAAGCTCAATTTTAAGACAGTAGGGTATAAACTAAACGCTAAAGGCGTTAAACGAGCGGAGGACTTAGGACTAAAATAAAATGAATTATACATTATTAATAATTGGTATAATCTTTCTAATGTTTATAGGACTTATAGCCTTATGGATCAATTTAATGAGGAAATATAACTATAAAATAAGGATCAGAGAGGTAACAAATACAGGAGTCAGACTAATATATGACACGCTAGGGAGAATAGGGAAAGACTCTACGGGACAGGTTGACGTATTGATATTACAAAAACCACCATTAAAAGAGTATAAATATGCTCCGATCCCTCCCTCTGCAGCTATAGACTATGATCACACAAAAAAGAAAAAAATAGTCGAGGCGTGGTTTTCTAGTGAAGAGGGTTATACTTACATAACAGATAACGATAAAGTTGAGGGTTTCCAGCCCTTAACTACAAAACAGAGAGCGATCTTAGTAGGACAGACTATAAAAGCTCACGCTAGAGGGCGGACGAATTGGACTCACCATATCCCATTAATAGCAGGATTATCAACTTTAGTTTTAATAATCTTAATAGTGTTATTATTTTGGGGCGAGGCTATGCAGCCCATGATGACATTAGGAGATCAGATTTCGGAGTTAGTGAATAGAGTGGACATAGTTTGCTCAGGGACTAATGCAGTCCCTATGGTAACACCACCATAAAAAGAAAATATAGGAGGAATATAAAAAAATGGGATTTGAGCCAAGAAAACCTGATTATTCAGGATCAGGAGTAAGTATATGGAAAGCAACAGACAAAAACGGAAAGGAATATCTAAAAGTATGTGTATTAGGAGGAAAGTCTATTCCGTGTTTTAGTACAGAGGAGGAGGTTAAAAATGTTACCGTATGATGTTATAGCCTTTATTATAGGAACTTATTTTATAGGTTTTTATTTAGGACATAAGCTAACTAAAAAGAAATATGAGGAATTGGTTAGATTACCTAGAGCTAAACTATGAGGGGAGATTACCAACACCAAGACAGACCGTTTAATCAGGCGGCTCTATTAATGGAGAGGCTAGATCAGAGACTAAATGATTTAGATACGGCGTACACGAATGGGAATCATTTAGCGTGGTATAAAATAGCTAGAGCTGTTTATATTAATAGTCAGTTTAAGTTTGAAGAAGAGGAGAGAGATTTTATAGAGAAAAAGCTAGGATCTATCTCTGCTATTTTAGGATCTAGAATAAGAACTAAAAATCAAGAAGTTTTATTTTTTGAGATAGAAAAGAAAATAAATACCGTTTGGAAAGATATAATAAATCTACTCTATAAATATGAGATACTCTATCCTCATTATGTCAGTAAGACGTGGGAGGAGGTCGCGAATGAAGAGGATACATAAATATTTAGATATAAGATACGAGAAACATTTAAAGGAATGGGATAGCGTTATTGCAATATGTGGAGTTTCAGGAGTCTCTAAATCTAATTTAGGTTTACATATGGCGGAGTATTGGTATACTAAATTAAAAGGGATTTGTGAGTCTGAGGATATAAAACATTTTTGTTTAACTAAGGAGGACTTTGTTACTGATCTCTCTGACTGTGTTCCCTTTGAAATGACTATCTTTGACGAGGCAGGAGAGCTAAGCTCTAGGTCAGCTCTTTCTAAATTTAATAAATCTATGATGATAGCGTATCAGGTAATAAGAGCGGATAAGATCTTTACTATTCTAATCCTGCCCGAGCTTTGGTACTTAGATTCTTTCTTTAGAAATACAAAAATAAAGGCTCTGTTTCACGTTTACAAACGGGGACGGGTTGCTTGTTGGTTATCTCAGAAAGTTAAAAAATTAGTACAGTTAAATCAGAGTAGATACTTGAAAAACTATTATTTAGTTAAGCCTGACTTTTATGATACGTTCCCTATATATAAGGGAGTTATGGCTGACTCCTATCTTAAAATGAAAACTAGTAAGACTAGACAGGCTAGGCTAAAACTAAAGGAGCAGATCTCAGAAAAGTCTGCAGTAAATGAAAGAGATCTCCGTAACGCTAAGATAAAAGCTTTGTTAGAGGCAGGTTTAACGCAGAGAGACGTAGCGAATCAACTCGGAGTCTCTCAGGCGACGGTCAACAGAACAGGGAGAGATTCTGATTAATGATTCAAGACTATATCTCTTTATGGAGAGGGTATCTGTTAGCTTACTCTTGGATTTTGGAGTTATTATTAATAATATTTATTGTAAGCCGATTTAAGTCTCTAAATCTATGGTTAATTATATTAATAGTTATTATATTATTTGCATTAATAAGAATTATAATGAATAGAGATATATTAATGTATAATATGAGAGAACTAGAAAAGCAGATCTGGGGTAAACCTCTAGATCGGGAGGAGTGGAAAAATGGTAAACCGAAAGGATTTAAAGAACTTAGGAAAACTTCAAAAAGCAATAGTTGACTTTATGAATGACGATATGTGTGCTTATTGTAAAGAACAATTAATAGAGGCTAAAAGAAAAGCGCTAGAATGAAATATATAGATTTATTTGGAGGAATAGGAGGGTTTAGGTATGGAATTGAGAAAGGAAGTAAAAGAAAGTGGAGATGTGTTTGGTATAATGACTTTTCCAGATAAAAAATATAATATTATTTATGCAGATCCACCATGGAGATATAGGGATTTAAACATGATAAACAGTTCAGTTACAGATCATTATAATGTTTTATCTAATAATGAATTATCCACCTTACCTATACCTCAGATTGCCAATAAAGATTGTGCATTATTTTTATGGGTTACGATGCCAAAACTAAATGAAGTATTTGATTTAATTTCAGCATGGGGTTTTGAATATAAAACTTGTGCATTTTCTTGGGTAAAACAGAACAAAGTGGCAGATAGTTTTTTTATGGGGCAAGGGAGATGGACAAGGGCTAATGTGGAAATATGTTTATTAGCAACAAAAGGGAAACCTAAAAAAATATCCAATTCAGTTAGACAGTTAGTTGTTTCCCATATTAGGAAACACTCCCAAAAACCAGATGAAGTAAAAGAAAGAATAGTGGAATTATTGGGGGATTTACCCAGGATAGAATTGTTTGCAAGACAAAAAACTAAAGGATGGGATGCATGGGGTGATGAGATATGAAAGGTAAAAAAAATCATTTTGAGGGTAAGGAGCTGGAATGAGAATAACAATAAGACTAAATGAGTTAGAAAAAGCAGAGTTAAATCTCTTTAAAGTTAAATTCGGAATGGAGAAAGATAGCGAGGCTTTTAAATTAGCTCTTAAATGGGTTAATCATTATATAAAAAATGTCACAGAGATGTATTTTCCGCCTGAGTATGACATAATTTTGACTAGGAAACTTAAAACAACTCCTTTAGATCGTAAGATTTTTTAGGCTTTTTGACTAAAATTGTCACAGAAAAGGCAGGTATTGTCAGACAATTTCTAAAAATAGGCTAATTATTATTGATTAAGCTAAGTTGATTGAATCTTACCCCCTATTATTGATTTAAAGGCGGGGTTATATTATCTTTTTTTCCTTTTCCTTTTCTTTTTCTTTTTATATCCCTGCTCAATCATTTCTTTTTGTAATCTTTTATAACTTGTTCCCTTTTTCTTCCCTTCTAATAAGTCCATAGCGTCCCATATTTGTTTTCTTGTAGCCATTTATCTTTTTTTCCTTTTTTTCCTTCTATAAGATTCTGCCCTTTTAAGTTTTATTTCTCGTGATCTTGGAGTACTTTCTCTAAAACTTTTCCTTTTCATTAATTTAGCATATAATCCCTTTGTAGCCATTATCTTTTTCTCCTTTATAATAATAAAATAGGGATTATTAATCCCCTCATTTTGTCTCTAAGAGTATTTAACTAATAAATACCTAGTCAAAATTCCTATTAAAATCGCAGCAACTACTACTGTGACAATCAACGGAAATTTTTCTGGTAATTTAGCTACTCCTGTTATTGCGTTTCCTGTTGCATTGTACTCTGCAGAATCAGCCGTCATATCTGATTTTACGTCGCCCATTACATTTAGTCCGTAGGCAAAATCGGGATCTATAATCTATTATAATTAAAAGATCTCTCCGATACCTGCGACAACTAATGTAAGCGCAATAGGTAGTATATCTCCTAGAGCAAAACCTTTTTTGTTCATTTTTGCTCTATCTTGCATTTTTTCCCTCCTTATTGTGTTTGTTGTTGTTGTTATTTTAAATGAAATATTTAAACATTCTGTCATATTTAATAATAAAATATGATACGGATTTAATATCCTCCGCTATCGCTGAGAGCGTTCCATAATAAAGAGCCTAACAATAGCGCAACAGGATAGAAAATAGTACCGAAAGCTATCCACCCCAAAGACCACGAAAGAGACGCTAATAATAAACAAATAGCGGAGGCAGTAATACTAGCTCTCTGAGTTCCGCTATCTCTTAGACTCATAAAAAGAACTAACCAAAATAATAATAATACAAAATTCATAACGGCGAAATTATTAGCCGTATTTACTCCCGTAAATATGTCTAGTAAAGTATTACTCGTATCCGTAAAATTCATATTATAAGCCATTTATAACCTCCTCTTTAGGACGGCAGCTATTAATATCCCTAAAAATATTAATATAATCCCTATTGTTAAAAATCCTGCGTTAAATACGCCGTATCTGTCGTCTATTGCTATATTTCCTAGAGCTGAGCCTGACATATCAGCAAAAACGCTAAAAGATCCTGCAGCTATTTTTAAAGCTGAATATCCCTGAGTTAAGAAAGTTCCAAAAATATCTGTTATTCCTGAGCCTGTTGATCCTATTGTCTCAGCGTTAGCTCTTATAGAGTTAGCGTTAGACTGTATCGTATCTAATTTATTAAAAGTTGTTATCCCGCTCTCTGTATAATTAGCAGGAGAATAATTAGTATTTAACTCGGCTAAAAAGCTCCCGAAACCTCCTACAAAAACAATACTAAAAGCTAGTAAAGTTACTATAAATATGGAGAGCCTCATTCTTTCCCTCCTACTACTACGGCTAGGATAATAAATCCTAAGTATAGAGCTAGAGCTGTTCCCATTGGTATAGCTATAATCCCTGAGAAAGATCCGAAGATTACAGGGAGAGGAGCTAATAATAAAGCTAAGGACGGAGAGTAAAAGGCTAATAGACTAAAGACGGCGACTAATAACCATATAAAGAATAATCCGTTATTCTGGAAAGCCTCGCTCATTCCGTAACTATGAGTAATCTGACTTAATAAGAAAGTATCTGAGGCATATTGCCCCGTAGTATTTGTGAATAATGTAGCGAAAGCATAAGCAGAATAAGTAGTCCCGTTTATAGCGTCTACGCTAGTTTGAATAGTTCCTGAGTTTGAGCTTAAACAGTTATTAGCCACTAAAATTCTCTGAGTAAATCTTTCATCATAAACCTCTAGGCAGAATTGAGTCGTTTTTTCATTAGGATCTGAATAAGTTAGCTCGAATTGATCAGATACACTATCGAAAGTTAAATTATGAGCAACTCCTACTAAACTTGACCACGATAACGCTGAGGACGTAGTTAAAGCAATAGCATAGCTCTCCCCTGTTATATGGAAAGCGCTAGAGCAGGAAACAGGATCAGGATTCCCTATCTCAAATACACAGACTTTATAGAAAGCCGTCGTCTGTTCTAAATAGCTTATATCTTGACCGTTAGAGTCTGTTTTAAGCATAGAGACAGTTCGATAGTTTCCCGTAGATATGTCGTATCTTTGGATCTGAATGATCCTATTTTCTAGAGGGACTCCTGCCTCTGATACTGTAAATGTTATACCTGTACTTAGTGAGTCCTCTAATTGATAAAGACTATAATTTCTCTGTATTGCTCCTGTTAAAGTAGCTGCGTCAAAATAATACTGTCTAGGATAGCTATAACCTGCAAAACCTGAGTCATACTGACAGAAACCGCTCAGACTTATTGAATAATCTGCAGGATCAGAACAAAAATAATAACTAGTAGCTGCGCTTAAATTAAAATTAAAGGATTTTGAGTCTTGACTAGACGATACAGTATAGGCGCAGTCTTGAGTATAGACTCCTAGATCTTGACTTCCTGTCTCGTTAAGTAAATCGAAAAATTGAGCCTTATTTCCTGTAGTACAGGAGGTGAAATTAATCTGAGTGATTGTCCTATAATCAGTTAATGATGAACATTCAGCATTATTATCACACGCTTTGCAGTTCCACCACGTAGATTGCAAACCTAGAGACTCCATAGCGAAAGTTGTTGATCCTGCCTCATTATTAGAGATCTCTACTGTATTTATTCCTCCTAAATCCCAACACATATACGTTTGGCAGGGATGGGAGTTACAGTTTCCCGTTCTTGTTGTTGAGCTTGTAGAAAAACTAGAGTCTCCTGATTTTGTATAAGACCAAAACTCAGAGTTATCTGTATTGTATGGGGACATAGATCCATTGTCTAAACCGTCTGCTGAGTACCAAGTCATATTAGTTACGGCTGATGTTCCTGCGCCATTATTTGATTGTGTAGCCCACCCAAAATACCACCCGTCAGTTTCTCCTGATAAATCTCTTGTTGAAGTTGAATCGGGAAAGTTAGAAATATCTAAACAATTAGACATACACGTAGCCATATTTACTTCTGTTGGGTGTGAGCTTTTAGTGACTACTTCCTGATCTGTTGCATTAAAGTCTGACCTAAAACAGTAATCCCCTATATAAGAGGGATTTAAATTTATAATTCTTGGAGAAGCTGAGGCTAATGCATTGTTACACGTAGTAGTATCTCCATTCCCTGCGATCCATATAGGTCTTTCATTATTTGTGCCTGTTGTTTGACTTAACCAACAGACAGTATAATCTCCATAAAAGTTTTTAGCTCCCTGTATAAAAGGATCAGACGTCGCATAATACATAGTATAATTTATAGGATTATCTTCGGCGTCTGTAGATCCTGAGCAGGTTAGAGTAGGATCATTAAAATATATTGAGTTATTAATAGGACTTAGGGTACTCGGTACAGTCGGGGCAGTAGCTCCGCTAAAACTGACAAATAATAACAATAGCCATAATATATTTAATTTTTTCATATTGATCCTCTGGATTTTCCGTATAAGACTAATCCGACTCCTCCTCCAATTAGTAGTATAAACGCGACTAAATGCTGCATAATAAAACTCATAATAGGGAATTTGTCTCCCGTTGAAGAGATTAAAGTATCGTCTGCGATCTCTCCAAAAGCATTCCCTAAGAATCCTGCGGAGACTAATAAGATTATTAATAATGTCATAGATATAATAAAGACTACGGGGTTAGTATCAATATAAAACGCTGAGATTAATGTAGCGATCCATAGCAAAATAAATATAAGTCCAAAAGCTCCGTCGAAAGTATTAGAAAACCTACTCTCTAGATTTGTTATACTAGCGTTAGCTATCTGATCGAGATCGCCGTCCTCCACCATAGACTCAGTTATCTCTGTAAATACTAAAGAAGATACCACCCAAAAGATAGCTATTACAAATAGAAGAAACATTCCTATAATAGCCTCTAGAGGTACATTACCTTTTTTAGATCCTAGTTTTTTTAACCCATTCATTTTTATTTTTTTTCTTTTTTTCCTTTGTTGTTTTGTAAAGCCTTATCATTTCCTTTGTAATGAGGCTCATTGATTTATTAGACTCCTCTGAGAGTTTTAGGAGCGAGTGATGATCCTCTGTCCATATATTGATCTGCTTATGTTTCCTCTTCTTAGCCATTTTTCCGTAGTCTTATGCTTTTCTGTAACCATAATAGAGCCATATATCCATAATACATAAAAAGATAAGCAACGAAAATCCTTATATACCATAAATAAGCGCTGAGAAATTGAGTCCCTACTGTACTCTCTGAGGGTACGACTACATTTCCTGCGCTGTCATAACACTTATAAGTGCCGTCGTTTAAAATGGCGCAATCATTCTCTAGGTTTAAAGTAAGCGACGGAATTAGTAATAAAGTAAATACTCCTGCGAATATAGTTAAGACTCTTAAAAATGGGTGATTTTTCTCTATATTAAAAGCTAGATAGAATAATAAAAATACTGTCATAGCGATCCCTGTTACTATGCTGAGTCCGTCGATTTTTTCTTACCTCCTATTGCTCCGATAAACATTAACATAACTAATAATATTACGGGATAATATTGTTTAACTCCTGTTATGAGATCCCCTACAGTCGGAGGGAGTTCTGAGACACACCAGAAACCTAGACAATTATCATAACTCTCTGAAGTCATATTCCCTGCGATCTCTCCTACTAGTAAATTATTCATATAGCTCTCGGACGTAGTGTTAGTCCCCCCCGCTGATATTTGAGTATAAGCCTCATAGTTCTCGCTGCTCCCTGATCCGCCTAAAGCTTGAACGCTTGGTATTAATAGTAATAACAATATTAAATATTTCATTCATTATAATCTCCCTTTAAATCGTCATACCACCTTAGCCACCACGTTTTATATTCCTCTATAAAACTAGTATAAGCTGAGTTACAGTCTCCGATAGTTTTAGGACAGGCGAAATAATCTTTTTTTCTCTGTTGCTTTATTAAAGTCATCTGATCGTACGTTCCTGTTTCATTATTAATATTATAATAATGAGTATAAGGCTGATAGATATTCAATTCAAAAATATAATAATCTTCTAGAGTTCCGCTTTCTATTTCTAATAAAGTCTCATTAAAATTATAGTCCTGTAGATCATTAAACTCCTCCATAGTCAGAGATCCCTCAGGCTCTCCGTCTGCATAAACAAAAACCGCCATAAAGACGATTATTATTCCTAGTATTAATTTTCCTATCATTTTAGTTAAAACTCCTGCTCAGCTCTAGCCATTCGTTAAAAGGCGCTGCTCCTTTGAATAATGTTAAAGTATCTCCTGCATTAGCGCAAACAAAATCAGAGCCGCCGTTTAGTTGAATTTTTCTCGCTGTATCTTCTACTGTTATAACTACAAACTGAGGTCTCGGACAGACTATTATTAGAAGTTGTCCCTCCTCTCCGTCTGCAAAATTGGTATAGTCGCAGGTTTCTACGGGTAAATGGAGATAATTAGTATCATCTACAGACGGCTCTCCTCCATCACAGTCATTTATGATTTTATTATTAAATACTAAACTAGCTGCGCCTACAGTATAAGTTCCGATCAATATGTCATCTGTTGTGATAGATAGCTCGGGAGCAGAGTCTAGACCGTCTCCATAATTAAACTCAAAAGGATCATTACTTCCCGCGTCTCTAATCCCGCAGGTTAGTTTAGTAGATCCTCCAATCTTAAATTTAATAACTGAATCTCCTAGAGTTGCTGTATTATCTACGGTTAAAGTACTTTCATCAAAAGCACTAACTAAACCTAGTAAACCTGTCGAGCTAGTAGATCCTATAGTTACGTTTCCCGTTTCATAAAAAAGATTATTTGAATCCTCTCTCCACGCAGCTAAAGAGGACGGGGTAGAAGTTAAATTATTTCTTGGAGTCATTTCAGAATCTGATCCGACCTTTACACCTAAATAACGTGCAGCATTAAAATCTAGATCAACTCCTGAGAGTATTGTAGTATAGATCCCGTTAGAGTCTGTACTGACAACGTTAACAGTAGAATAAAGAGCGTTTCCGCCTGTTGAGGCGTCATAAATAGTAAAGTTGATAGAGAAAGTCCCCTCCTCTGCTATACCTGATAAGTTAGTCAGCTTTCCGTGTATATTTAACGTCTGAGGGATACTAGCCTCCACAAAGAATATAAAGCTCATTAGCGCCATAAAAGAACAGAGTAAGAGTTTCTCTCTCCCTCCTAGAGTTTGGCTCTTAGTAGGCATTTAAACGCCTCCTCTTTGGAGGACATTAGCGAATCCTCCCCGATTACTTATAGAGTTAGTCTCTTGATGTCTTATAGTTTGATTATAGGACTCTCTTTCTTTATTTTCTATAGGTCTAGTTAAAAATAAAGCGATAGTATTAACTACATTATTTATTAAAGGCTCTACTTCGTCCTCTTTTATATCCCATAAATACATATTATTGACTATATCTTGAATAAGTCCTAAGTGAATCTCTTTGACTATTGAGTCATATCTGTCCTCGTTTATTAAATTCCCCTGTACTGTCTGCGGGTTGACTATACTCTCGAAAAAATTTAATAAGAAATGTACACCCTGAGCGTTTGCTTTAGGCTTAGCGATAGTTAGCTCGGTAGATCGTGGCTCTCCCGTCTCTTCGTCGTAAGTTGTTTCTATAATTTTCCCTGTTAAGTAAACTCTAAATCTGTTTACTAGTCGCTCTGTCTCTAACCTAAGCGCTAAAATACCCGCGTCCTGTACACCCTCAGATTGTACCTCAAAACTTTTGTTTTCTTCTTGCTCTTTCATTTAATATCCTTTTTGAGTAGGTCTTAGACCTAGTCCTGATTTAGTTAATCTCTTTCCCTTTGTTTTCTTTTTTATTGCTGATCTAGTCGCTTTGAATTTTCTAGAAATTGCGTAAACTGTCGGTTTATATTCTGTAGGCTGTTTAAACTTTTTTTTCTTTTTAGTACTAAATAATTTAGCTCCAAACCTAGCAGGAAGTTTAGGCGCATAAGTAGGCGGTTGTCTTGGTGGCTGATAAGGTGGCTGATAAGGTGGCTGTCTCGGAGGTTGTCTCGGAGGTTGTCTCGGAGGTTGTCTCGGAGGTTGTCTCGGAGGTTGTCTCGGAGGTTGATAAGGTGGCTGTCTCGGAGGTTGTCTCGGAGGTTGTCTCGGAGGTTGTCTTGGTGGTTGATATGGCGTTCCTCTTCCTGACGGTCTATATCTTGTAGGAGGTCTCGCTGGAATATCAAAACCTAAAGTCCTGTTCGGTCGTCTATACAATAAGCCTGACTCCTGAGTTAAACTATAACGATCCCTAGTCCTGTATCTCCTCCCTCTAGTTGCTCTCTCTCCTTTTGGTTTAAATTCTGCAGAGACTTCATTTATTTTAGTAGTCTTTCCTTTTAGTTTTAATTTTTCTACGGGTACTCGTACGCCGTCGATTCTAGTATAATATTTAGTTTTTATAGTCTGATACTCTTGAGGTTTAAAGACCGCCTCAATTTCTGCGGTTTGTTCTGTTAAAAATCCCTTTTTATCTGCTGGACGTCTTTCAAACTCTTTTATTTTTTCTCCTACTCCTTTAGATTTAGGTTTAATAAATCCCTTAGCCTGTCCTATGTAAACAGTAGGCTTAGTCCCCTCCGCTGTTATTTGACTTTTAAAAAAAGTAGGAAGTTTATATTTCCCCTTAGAAATTCTTGCAAAATAAGAGCTAGGCTCTACTCCTGTATAAAATCCTTTAAATCCTCTTATGCCTTTCCCTAGTTCTCCTTTTGGTTTAAATTCCTGTCCTGTAACGTGAGAAAAGGGTTTTTTTCCTTT
>Ga0098044_1001149_pt1 | contig 13913 bp, 4 predicted proteins | sample 10_taG_FD_75053 | JGI IMG/M metagenome (GOLD analysis project Ga0098044, IMG submission 75053) | Marine viral communities from the Subarctic Pacific Ocean - 10_ETSP_OMZ_AT15264 metaG | ecosystem: Environmental > Aquatic > Marine > Oceanic | place: Pacific Ocean | collected 2015-01-16 | reverse complement strand
TTAGAGATGCTTGGGGTGGACTCGAAGTATCTGAGGAAGATCAAGCTCGGATACTAAAATTAGAAAAAGAATCTATAGATACAGCAGAAACTATTGGAAGATTATATGCATCTTTATTTGGTCAAACAGACCTTAGTTCTGAAAATGCTTTAAGAGCTTATAAAGATTATGAAAGAATACATGATTTAGCTAAATCTACAACTGCAGTACGCGAAGGGGTTGTATCTGATCCTGATTTTATGCCTTATTGGGATTCTATAGACAGAGCATATGCTACTTGGAGTGAAGAGAAAGATTCTCGCAAGAAAGCTGCAATGGAACAAACAGCTCAAAAACTTTTTGGTTTTTGGGGTAAATTTGATGAGTTTTATCAAGAAACAGTAAAAAATAAAGCTGACTATTTAATGTCACCATTTAAACAAGATGGTCAGATAACTTTGGATGATGGTAATTTGCCAGCTGAACCAGGTGAACCAGCTGACAGTGGTACTCTTCTTGATGATGATGCTTATTATGAAAGCTTACTAAACCCATAATGCCAAATCTAAAATCAGAAGAAGTTTCAGTTGAACTTTGGAATCGTGTAAGTCCAACTATAGAAGGAATGAAAACTTTTAAGCAAAGAAAAGATTTTATTGATACACATAAGTATCTTCCAAGACTGATCGAAAAATATCCTGAATTTAAAGAAAAGATTAATACTTTTTTATTAGATACTGTTGTTTCTGAGTTTGGGAATCCAGAAGATCCTGGATATTCATTTTCTAGAGAATACTCTGATAAATTTCTTTTAGAAAGATTAGATTTAATTGAAAAGAATAAAGCAGTATATGAAGACTATTTTGGTGGTAAAACAGGAGTTGAACAATTAGAAGAAAAATTAAAAAGCAGGAATACAAAATATAAAGAAGCTGGTGAAAAAGTTAGCGACTTACAGGAAGCTATTCTTAGAAGACGTAGAGAGTTTGATGATAGATCTAAATCTTTTGGTGGACCAGCTGGAGTTTTTGAAGTTCCTTTGCAGACTATGAAACCTGTTGTTCAATTTTTTGCAGGTTGGACTGATTTGTTTCAACCGCAAGGACTAGAACAAGTAGAAAATAGAAAGTTTGATTGGGATCCTGTTAACAAAAGATATGGACCTGGACCAGAAATTCCAGAATTACAAGAAAGACTTCGGGAGGCATATGAAGAAAAAAACGATACAGTTCCACAACAATATTATGAGGAAAGTGAAAAATATGAAGAGTATAAAGATATGATGGAGAGCGATCAACATAATAAAGCTATCATAAATGCTACTGGAGTAGACGAAGCATTAAAATTTCTAAGTTTAGAATCATTAAAATCAACATTACAGAGGTAGTTAAAAATGCCTAATGGCTCAGATTATAGCAGCCCAAGTAACGAAGACCTTCTTGACATACTAGATCCTGGTAGGGATACAAGTAAGACTGAGTTTGTACCTGATATAATAGAAGGTACTACAGGTAGTCCTTTATATGATTTTATCGGTCAAGCAGTATGGAAAGCCGCTGATGAGGCTTCATTTGGTTCGCTAGGTGCTTTTGACGCTGTATCAGAAGCTGTAAAGGGAGATGCTGCAGATACTTGGGAAGAGATGATTGCAGAAAGTTTAGGCGGTAGGGCTGGAGATTACGAAGAATTATCAAGCGCAGGTAAAGCAGGTGCTATGGTAGGTGGAGCATTGGGGATGATACCGCAGTTTTTTACTGGTGGATGGCTTGCTAAAGCAGGTATTAAGGGAGGATTTAAAATTGCTGAGAAAATTGGCTTATCGTCTGGTGGTGCAAAAATGGCTGCTGCTAAGTCAACCTCTGAACTTATTGCAGCTGGACAAAAATTACCTGTAAAGAAAGGTATTGATGTATCTAAATCTTTAACAGATGATGCTGCTAGAACTATAATAGATGACGCTTATGAAATTTCAAGTGCTGCAGGTGATATATTTAAACTTGAAGGTGGAATATCAAAAGAAATATTTGAAGAAAGTTTAAATCAAGGTATAAAAGGTAATCTTAGAAAGACTCTTGAAATAGCTGACGAAGAACTTTTAGAAGGAATATCAAGAGAAACGGTAAAAATTGTTACAAAAAACAACCCTGAGAACGCTGAAGCATTATTGCAAATGCTCGCTAGTAAGATTCCTGTATTGGGAAGAAGCGATAAAGCTTCACATCTTTTAGGGGCTATGGGATATGATGCATCTATAGGTTTTGCTATGGGTACTATGAGAGCAGGGGTATCAGAAATACAAGCTGCAACTTTGAATGTTAGAAAAGATGAATATGGTGATTTTAAAGATATAGGTGTATATGATTTTAATGCAGGAGAATTTGCAAAAAATTGGATGCATGATGCTTTACATGAAGCTGCTGTATTTGCTCCATTCGGAATAGTAAAGCACATAAATCCAAAAATATTTGGTGGAAAAAGTACAGGTGCTAGTCATGGTAAAAGACTTTTTCAAATGATAGGTTCATCTACTAAAGCTTATTGGAAACCATTAAAAAAATATACTAATAAAGAACTTAGAATGCAGCTTACTGCTATGGATGAAATAGCTGGTGGTACTTTAAATACTAGTGTAGGAAGAAAATTTGCTAGTTTAGCTGGTAAAGGTAAGGATACAAATAGACAATGGTGGGTTGATGCTACTACAGATAACGATACTAAGTTAATGCGTGAGTTCTTAGGACAAATAAGAAAGAAATATGTACTTAATGCACCTCGTTATTGGACAGCAGAATTTGGGGTAGATGTATTGAGATCTCTTCCAAGAATGGCTGCTGGTGTTGTAGCAATGAATTCTGGATCTCTTATACAATCATTTAAAAATAATGGTTTTAATGCTGATGCATTACAACTTGCTTTAGGACAAACACCTGAAGAAATATCTGCTAATATTTTTACTGCTATGTATTTTACAAGAAAACCTCATAGTTTTAATGTGGAAGCAACTCCAGGTATGTTTAATAAAATATTTGAAACTGGTCAAATACAAAATTATAGAAATGCAAAATTAAGTAAACTAAGAAAAATAATTGGCGGACTACATACTTTTGGTGCTGATCAAAGTGGATTACAAAGAGTCATAATGAATTATGGTCATTATGATATAAGAGAAGGAAAAGATGGACGAGGTGATTTAATTATTAAAAAAACTTTAGATTCTTCTCGTGAATTTAATGAACTTGAAAAAATATTTAAGCCGTTTGAAGGAGAGCAAAGAACTGGTACTACTAATTTAAAAACTGCTTTTAATAAGTACATTTCTGATCTAGTTAAAAATGGAGATTTAACATATGAAGAATCTCTTCCATTGTATGATAATTTATTTATTGCTCAAAAAATAATAGCTACGTACAATGCAAATACAAGAAATAAACTCAATCAGGATAATTACACACCTGAAGAAGCTTTTGAAGTAATTCAAAAAGTGAGCTCTATAAAATTTAATAATAGGTTATTATCAAAAAATGATCCTGATGGTCAAATAGAAGAATGGATGGAGGTTATTTTAGATAAAGCTACGTTTGAACCTCAACAATTGTTAAAAGAACATTTGGTTCAAACATATGAAGCTCTTGATATTCCAATAGAGATTGATCCAAAAGGACCAATGAAAGCTCCAGATATAAGGAATATAGATCTTGGAAACACAGATGTACAACAAGCAGTAGCTTATTTATATAAAGTAGGAATAAAAAATAATTGGCTTCAAGAGTCAGGTAAACTTCCTAAAGAATTAAGACATTTTAATGGTGAATCTCAACGAAAAGCAAGAGATGTGTGGGATAATTCTGTTGATAGAATGATGTCTCTTGTGCATGGTGAAAAATGGCGTAAAACTTATGAAGTAGATCCTAATATTCTTGTTGATAACGTATGGGCAAAAACTCATAATGATTTGTTAATAAGAAAACAAAGATATAATGCTTATGAACTTTTTACTGGTGGAAATGCCCATAATACAACTGCACGAAAAGCAGGAGATATTATGGATGCAGTTGATAAATATATGCGCACTAAGAACGCTCCTAAGGTTGAAAAGGGAGAGGTAAATCAAGAAAATTATGGAGATATAGAAGCTTTTATAGGAAGATTACATAGTGCAGTATCTGCATTGCATCCAGATAATATTGGTTCTGAAAGAAAAGTAATGACTCAAGAGGAAGCTAGTGCTTTGATGGAAACAGTAAGGGAAGCTACTGGTGATCTTTTTACGGATTCCGAAAATGCAAAGAAATTTGAACTCTATGTAATGAATAAATCTATGAGTAGGCTAGGTATTAATGATATGGTTACTGGTTTTGATAGTAAAGCTAGTTTATGGACTTTAATGAGAGATCCTAGTATTAATTATCAATCTGAGGGAACAAAGACAATATTACCAGATCTTCCAAGAATGAAAAGAGTGCTGCAGACTGCATATGATTCTAAAAGTATTAGCAGAGAAACATACAATGAATTACTGGAGCATTATACTGAAATTCATAATGCTGTTGTTAGATCAAGTTTTCCACTTGAATTTAGTGACAAAGTTGTAGAATCAGAGTCTGGTCAATGGCAAAAAGCTCTTACAAAATCTCTTGCTAATGGATCGATGGTAATGGATGAAATGTCTGGAGATAGAGCAAGAAGAGCGGCTTCTTTTCTTGATAATGAAGCACATAGATTAGAGATGATGCATAAGCATATTAGTCTTGGAGCCAATAATCTATCAGATACAAAAAGGAAAAAATATGAAAGTCAGCTTCAAGATCTTCTGGATTCTAGAGAGCAAACTTTAGCTTTAAGCACTTTAATAAAAACAGCATTAAAAGAAAAAGATCCTTATATATTAAGAGCAGTTGGTAGAAAAGAGGGTCATATAAGAAATGCTATCGATGCATTATCGAGAGATCCTTTTGAATCGGATAAATCATTATATAAAGAAAATTTACTAAGAATATACGAAGACATTAAAAATAAAGCTCATTTTCAAGCTCTAAATGAAAGTACAATTTCAGAATTTATAAAACAAGAATTAGCTCAACATCATGTGCAAGAAAAAGATTTACAAGATACTATACTAAAGATTACAACATCTCAATTTTCTAATAAATATAAGATGCCTATTCGTGATATAGATAGAATATTTGAAGTTGATAGAAGTACACAAAAGAGTGCTAATGAGATAAAAAGTATTGCTGAAAATATTTTAGGTAATTATTACGATAATTCTCAAATAGTTAATAGTCCAGAGTTAAGAGGTCAAATTAATCGTATGGTTAGTACTTTAAAAAATCTTTCTGGTGATATTGTTTTAGATTCTCAAAATTTTAATAATTTTGTTGTTAATCCTTTGAAATTTAGAATGGCAGCTGAAGTAGAATCAATGAAAGCTCAAAAACCTAGTAGAGCTCAGATGGATTCTGATTTGTATTCAATTACATCATCTTATTTTTCTAAAATACCTATTAAGACTCTAAAAGTAGACCTTAGCACTAATCAATTAGTTCAAAGCTATAGACCTATGGGTGATGCGCCAAATCGCGGTCTAACGGCAATTTTAAGAACTTTAGATCCTAATCAAAATCATATATATCTTGCTGATTTACAAGGAGTAGATCTAAACGGAAATGTTATAAGAAATATAAATGGGTTTTCATTGAATAATATAAATTCAGCGTTAAAATCAGGTGAATTCTCAATAGATAATCCAAAAGCTATGTCTGAGTTTTATAGACATGATGATGTAAGTAAAATGTATGATGTTAATAAGGACATTGCTGTTCAGAAAGAAACCTACAAGATTATACCTATGAATTGGAATACCTCTCTCGTAGTAAGAACAGATAAATATCAAGGTTCAATTCATAAGCAAATACAAAGACAATTTAGAGGTCCTGATAGTCAATCGGGTGATCTTGGAGGTGAATTATTTAGAAGATTGGAAGCTATTTATGATGGAAATTTAGCTCAACAAACACCTCAGGGGGAAGCAATAAGAAATCTTTTAAGGTCTGTTAGAAGAGCAGAAACTAGTGAAGATTTAACAGAAGCTATAAAGCTTACAAGGGTAATTTTTAATATGCCAAGTGCTATTCATCGTATTATTGATAACGGTGCAGTTAATCTTGATCATTCTTTTATAAAAGATAGATATAAAAGAGATCTTCTTACTGAAACAAAAAATGGTTATATACCTACAGATGCAAATAGAGAAAAGACAGCATTAATATATCGTAATTCTAATTCTCAATTATATAGAAATACATACAATAGAATTAGACCTTGGTTAGAACCTGATCAAAATACTGGTCAATATAGAAAATTAAGAACACTTTCAATAGATGATGAAGGAGTCTTGATAGATAGGAACGGAAAAGAATTAGAAAATCCTCTTAATTCTTTAACGAGAGCACGTTCTATTTTAGATCAAAGAAGAGATTTAGATAAAAGCAATCCAGATTTTATTGATAAGAAAACATATGATTTAAATATTAAAGGTATAGAAGCAGCTAAAAAATCTATAGTAGATGGAGAAATGTTTCTTCATTTTGATCCTTATTTAGCTGGATTGTCTATGGTAGGGCTACACCCTGATATGGTTAGAATAGATGCAAATAATAATGTAATAGGATTTAAATCTGGAGCTTTAAAACCTACTATTTCATATTCAGATGTTAATTTTGATAGAAATAGTTCAGAATACGGAAGGGTCCAAGAATGGTTTGGTAAAACTGCTTGGAAGCATAATCCTATTATGGATCAACTTATGGAAGCTTATCAAGTAGATGCTATTACATTTAAATCAGCTAACAAAATTAATACTTTAAAAACAGCAGCAGAACAACCATATTCAGATAGATATACTACACTAAATCCTGATCTTGACATTGTACAAAATAATACTGCAAGAGATTTAAATTGGAATGAGTATCTTTTAACATCTGGAGCACTTATTGGTGCTGATAGAATTGTTGAAGTGCCACTTGAATCTATGAGTTTTCGTGGCGTTTCAAAAGAACATGATTCTCTAGTTGGTTCTAATACAGGCGTGCATATGAATCATGATAATGGAGTAGCAGAATGGACAGGTATTGAAAGTAAAATAGAACATTATAAGGGTGATTTGGCGAGTATGTATACTAATGCATATCATAGAACTAAAATAGCTCAAATGGTTTTTGGTGCAAGAGCTGAAGCTGGTGATCCTGCTGTAGTAAATAGTGCTATGAGTGCAATACTTTTGAGAAATGGATTAATTGTTGAACCTTGGGCTATAAAAAAATTAGAAGAAAATATGATAAGTTATTATATGAATAGCGGAGTTATTGCTGGAGGTGTAGTACCAGATGGGTCTCTTGATGTAATGAGTGCTGATATGGGTAATTTAAAAATAAGTATACGTTCTGAGATTGCGGATAGACGGACAGTACAGTTTTTTGGAGATTATCTTCCATCTTATTATGCAGCTCAAAAATATTTTAAATTTCCAGGACAAGAATTAAATAATGGTGTGCAGAATACATTAATACAACGTGTTGCATATCATTCTGAAGCTGGACCTTTTAGACATGCGGATGCATTTATGATTGATTTAGACGGTAAGAATTTCTTACAAGTAGAAGGTAGATACATAGATAGTAAAGGTATTTTGAGGGATGCAGATACCTTTTTAGCAATTGAAAATCAAAGCTCTCAAATGAAAAGTGCTAATAGAAGAGCATTTATATCAGCTAAATCAAAAGAAGGTAATGCTTTAAATGAAATGAAAGAAAACTATGGTGATCAAATAACTCTAAATGATGCTGCTTTGTTTTTAGAAAGTTCAGACTTAAGTATTGGAATGTTAAATAGTAGACAACCAAGAAATATGATGGGTGATATTGTAATTAGCAAAATGGCAATAATAAAAGATAAAGATGGTAATCGAGTAGCACATGTAGATGAGAATTCTGGAAATATAAGTAGAATGAATTTTGTAGATGCAATTAAACCTCAAGATGCTGACTTTGATTTTGATAAATCATTTAATTATGTTGCAGCTCCAGGTAAATTTTGGAGAGAAGCTAATAAGTTAGCTGGATTTATAACTCAAGAACAACAAAGTCAGGTTTTAGATAGATTTTTTGATCCTAATATGCAAGTAGGGTCTATGTCTAAAACAATAGCAGATCTATTAGGTAATGATTTTACAAATGATAAAGTAATGTATGAAGTAGATATGGCAAGAGGTCGTTTTGTAAAGATGCATCAAACAGCAACTTATCTTGCTAATATATTTAGAAGATATCCTACTGTTTTACAATTTGAACAGGGTTTTATAGAAGGATCTAAAAGAATAGTAACGGTTGAACTAAACAGCACAGGTAGATATCCTACAGTAATTAATAATATATCTAAAATGGTTTCAAGATTTATTGATGTAAATAAGGCTCTTCCGTCAAAACTAACTGTAGAACAAATTACCGATATACAAAATCAAATATTTTTTGGATATACGGCAGGAGGAAGATTTCATGAAGGTTTATTTGAAATAAAATATAAATCTATAAAAGGTGATATAACAAAAACTGAGAGTCGAGATTTAAATGCTCCAGAATTAAAACATGTAAGAGATGCAATAAATAGAAAATTAATAACCCCTATTAATCAATATTTAAAATATAATCGAGGTCTTGAAGTAGATGAAACTGGATTAGAAAGAAAAGCTAAAATTGAAGATTATGCAAGAGCATATGATAAATTAATTAAAATTTCTTTAGATCCGACTAGAAAATGGGATGTAGATGAAAGAATAAACATGGAAGCTGGAGTTAATGCAGCAGTCGAATATTTTAATAAATCAAGAAATCCTTATGATGTTGCTATGAGAGGGTTACATAATGTACATAGCAAATTAAATATTAGTAAAGAAGCAGGTAGCTATGGTAGAGGAAAGCCTAGAGAGCAAGAAATTATTGATTATATAGAAAGTGGAAGTGAAGGATGGGCAGATCAATCACCTCAAGCTATTCATAATAGAGTTTTTAATAAAGCATTGGAGCATTTTGTCTATGATGAAGCAAGAATGCTTAGACTTGTTGATCTAAATAGAAAAAAGCAAAGTCTTGAATTTGAGATAGAAAAAGAAGGAAGATTTTTAAAAAGTACTGAAGAAAGTCAGATTTTGAGTAGTTTAAAAGCAAAACTTGATAGAGTTAATGAACTTAAAACAAGCATGGAAGAAGTATTGTCTTATCAGTTTAGAAACAATGTTATAGATCCTCCTGAAACTATATATCATACAGGGCATGGAAGTGGTAAATATATTGCTAATTTTAATAGTGTTGTAGTAAAGCCTAATGGTAAAATAAAAGAAGTTGTTTTAAAAGATAAAAGTAATATAAAACCTATTTATAAAAGCGATAAAATTATAAAGAATGGAAGAAGATTTGAAGTAACTAATGGAGAAGAACAAAAAGGATTAAGAATTTTACATGAAGCTTTTAGTGGTCTTCCATTAATTCATCTAGAAGGCGGTTGGAAAAAACTTACAAGTTTTGAAGCAAGAACCTATGTGGAAAAAGAGTACAAACGTATATGGTCACAATTAATAAAGGCAAAAGAGATACTTAGTTCTGAAAGAGGAGGAAAAGGTAGTTCTATTGCAAGGTATGGGGTAGAGCGTGAAAAAATAATACATGATGCTTTATTTAATAATCCTAAGGTAAGAGATGATGTAATGTTTCAGAAAGCATTAATTTTAAGAATGCTTATGCCAGAAATTTCTGATAAAATAATATCTGTTAGAAGCATAAATGAAAATTCAAGTAAAAAAGCTGTATATGATTATGTGTTCAGAGAAAATTCTTTTAATGAACCCATTATATCCTTACTTGCAAAAATATCTACAGGAGAGCATAAGGGAGATCGTGAATTTGCTAAACAAGTACTAGATGATATTAATTTTATGAAGTCAGCTGCATTAGTTTCTACAGAAAATGGAAGAATAGATATTGATATCTTAACATCAAGAATGTTTACAGAGCCAGCAAGTCTAGATGGATTTATGACTACAGAAAGATATTTATCTAAAGATGTATTTGATCAGCAAGAATCTTTAAATGAAATTACAAGAGAAGCAGCTAGGGTGATGATAGATTATGCTTCTGGTAAAGATATAGATCCTGTTATATTATACAAAGCATCTAGAGAAATGTCTAAAAAGAATATCCCAGTTGACCAGCAATGGGGAAGAATAGAACATCTTACTAATGAAGATGGTAGTGTTCGTGAATTTGGAATAAAAAATGTGTTAATTCCTGAAATAGATGCTATCAAAAGAAAAGATTTAGGTGATCGCGGTGGTAATCAAGAAAGTACAGTTAATAGAATTAATAGTCTTGTAGATTGTTATCGTAAGCGTTAGTAATGAATAGAAAGAGGATATTTTAATGAGTGCTTTTGCTTGGTTATGTGGTATAAATGCTTTTGCTAGAAAAAGAAAAGACGATATCTCTCCAGAGAATAAAGATCGTATTGCAAAAAGAATGACTAGTTTAGCTACTAGGTGGCAAAATGGTGAGTATAAAAATGTAAAGGATGCTGGTTGGAATAATTTTGATACATTTGAATGGCTTTATGAAAAGTATACACATAAACCATTAGATTTTAGTGAGTTTCCTGCAAATTTTAAAGATATGAGAAAATTTGAAGTGGGATTAGATATATATGATAAATTGATAGCAAAACCTCAAGGTTATTTTGCATCTAAATTTCATTTGCCAAGATCAGCAATGCAAAATGTTCCAGAATTAAAAAGATTTGAAACAGAACTAATTAATGAAACATCATATTTCAGAGATTATACTATTGAAACCACTAAACAAGTAAATGAAATACTTGATAATTTTAAAAGTTTTTCTCTTTCTATGGGTGCAAAACCTACAACTATAAGAGGAATGAGCACAGCAGGGCAAAAAAGAATAAGAGAACTTTTAGATGAGTATAATACTTTATCTGAACAAATGCAGCTTGAAACTAATGTTAATCGTTTATCTAAATTAACTCGAAAGTTATTAGTAAATAGACGAGAAGTAAAATATTTTTACGAAAGAGGATCAGGTGAAGCTTTTAAGATAATTAATAGTGTTTTACAGGGAGCTGATATAGAAAGCATTCCTAATTTATATAATCAACAACGTACACATTTAAATAAAATAAAAGATAACTATACTTTAATAAGAAAAGCTGGTGTAACAGGTCTTGTTAGGGGACTAGAAAAAATAAAGTCTATGGCTAAAGATAAGGATCTTGTTTGGGTAGATGGAACTGTAAGAAGAATTAATTCACTTATAAAAGCAATAGAATTTCAACATGTTATAGATACAAATGGAAAAGTAACCGAATATAAATATTTACAGGATTCAAGAGATTTTTTAAGCCTGGGTTTTGATGTTAAAAATAATGCAGATAGATATGTTACAAAGAATGGTAAAGTTTCTTTTTCTAAAAATTACATGTCTCAATATACTCTTGGAATGATAAAAACTATAAAAAAAGTAGAGAAAGCTATAGAAAATAGAAGTCCGAATATAACAGAGGAAATTAAAAGAGAAATTGATAGTTGGGATTCAATTGTTAATGTTGCAAAGAAAAGAACGCCTATAAATAATCCTGTATATGAAAGTGATCCTTACTTTTTTATAAGAAAGTATGCAAGTGATGTTGGAGTGTTTAATTATAAAGCTCATGTTAAAAGTACTTTTAAGAATGCTACTGATGCTATTGTAAATGAGCATTTAAATGTTGCTAAAGAGTCTGGTAGAAAAGATCTACAAGAATCTGCTGAATCAATGTTAAAAGTTATGAGAGATGTTTATAACGAAATACAACATAAAGATCCAACCCAGGAAGGTCTAATGACAGATATGATGAGAACTATGACATCTGTTACTTATTTTAGATTAATGGGTGGAAATGTTAGATCTGCTGCTAGAAACGGAACTCAGAGGCTATATGAATTTACAGCTTATGGTTTAAAAGCAAGTCTTTGGGATTCTAAAAAGTTTTATAATGATTCAGGCTCTGGGGTGGATAATCAAGGTAAATTAGTTAGACAGCAAAAAAACTTTGGGCTGCAATGGTTTGATAATAAATCTAGAGGTGCAAATATATGGGATTCTATAAAAGATAAATCAAAAGTTAGTGAATTTTCTAGAGGTGCTCTTGAAGATGCTTATATGATGGATAAAGAATTATATCTTACTGCTGAGGGTGAGTTAACTATAAAAGGTTCTGATAGGGTAACAGAAAAAGTATCAAGAACAGCTGGTTTTCTTGCACAAAAAGGTGGCGTTTTACATAAAATAGTTGAGGATTGGAATAGATCTAAAACTTTTAGAGTCGGTTTTGCTTTAGCATCTCAAAATCTTGAATCAACTAATAAATCTTGGCAAGCAAAACAAATTCTTACTAAAAAACAAATAGAAGAAATAAAGAAAAAGAAGGGTAAAGATCATGTTGTTGATTATAATGATCTTGTAGAAAGATATGGACAAGATACTGAGAAAACTATTAGTAATTGGATTGAAAATAAAGCTGGTCAAATAGCTTATAATTCTATGCTAGATCTTCATTTTGAATATGCTAGATGGGCTAAAGCTAAAGCAATTAAAGCTACAGATGATGATAGTAGAGCAGTAGGATTTATTAAAACAGGTTTAGGACAATTTGCTCATTATAAGTTTAATATGTTACAACTTATGAATCAGTGGGTAAGAGATGGAGGGCGTTCTATACGAGCAGGAGATATTGCAAGTGAAGAAGTATTAAGACCCCTACGATTTGCAATACTACAAGGATCAATTAATGTTGCAACAATAGCAGGTAGAATAAATGTTGCTAAACTAGCTACAAATGATATTCTTGATTTTGCAGAAGCTTTATATGTTTGGTTGGGTTCAAAAAGAGAAGAATTACTTGAAGGAGAAATGAGTCCAAAAACAGAAGAACTATTAAAGAAAAAAACACATGGTGCTAAAGGAGCATATTTTTTAGGACCAAATATAGGTATAGGATTAAGTATATATGAACTTTTATATCGTGCAAGTCCTGAAGAATCAATGACAGAAGATCCAAGATCACAGTTTATATTTGAGGAGTCTGTTGAAAAATCTGTAAAAAAAGATGAGAATCAAGAATTATATAAAAAATTAGCTCTTATTAATGCACAACTTGCAAGAACTATTGCTTATACTTGGGAAGTAATTAAAGGGGGAGGAAGCGTCATAGATGCAGCGACTCTTGAATTTGGATTATTTCCATCTAAAGAACAAAGAAAAATATGGAAAGATTGGATACCTTGGGCTAAATCTAAAAAACGTAGAAAGAAACTTTATCCTAAATCTATGTCTGAAGCTAATAGAGAAGAAGCTATTAAGGCTACATATAATTTCTAGCAGGGATCTAGGGAAGCTAATGCTCCCCCAGATTTGCTTATCGATTAGGATTAAAATCTATTAATAAGCTTTTCCAACCTATCTATTAGTACCTCTAATTTATATATCATTTGTTCCCAACTTTTTCCATTACGTTTTTGTTTTTCAAGATTAACTTGCATTATATACTCCTTTAAATTGTTTTTCTAATTTATATTTCATACTTGACCTTCTAGCCAATCATTAAATCTCATAATGATAAGCACCTCACCTCTATCTTGCTTACATACTACAGCATCAACATGTTCAGATGGGATTAGAAATGACGCTAGTTTTTTCCTGCATTTAGCTTGTATTTTTACTTTTGGATTGTCCCCTATAATAAGATCTACTTCTTCATGCATTCCTAGAGATTGACCATTAGATCCCCATGCACGTTTAGCTTTAAATCCAGATTCTTTTGCTTTATTAACTACTTCA
>Ga0098044_1001146_pt1 | contig 13922 bp, 19 predicted proteins | sample 10_taG_FD_75053 | JGI IMG/M metagenome (GOLD analysis project Ga0098044, IMG submission 75053) | Marine viral communities from the Subarctic Pacific Ocean - 10_ETSP_OMZ_AT15264 metaG | ecosystem: Environmental > Aquatic > Marine > Oceanic | place: Pacific Ocean | collected 2015-01-16 | reverse complement strand
TATGTCTCATTTTGCCCAGCTGAGAAGCTCCTCAAGTTCAGGATCATCTATGCTTATGTGAACTTCTATGGTATGAGGCATCTCTGTAGGGTCAACAACACCTCTCTCCTTGTGTAAAATATAATCTTTTCCTATATCATACTTAGCTTCTAGATACTTAACTACTTTATCTATAGCTTCGATATCGTATCCTATTTTATGTGAGTTATATTCCTCTGGCTGTAGAGGCTTGTCTCCACCAATGTGAGTCTTGCCCCACATAGCTTCCCAGATTAGGTGACTGTCTTTGTTCACATAGATATTTATGTGATTACTCGCTCTATCTTCTTATAGTCACCATCTAGGACGTTACGACCGAGCTTATAGTTTCGCTGATCGTTGTTGTTCCGAATAGCAGCGAACTTCTCTTTGATCTTTATCTTACCATTGCGAAGCACAGCATCAGCTAACTCGTGCTCGGCCTTATCATCGCTCACGTCTGCTTTTAGAGTAGCACACATGATAACAAATAGCTCTGTACCAATCTCTGTCAGTCTAGATAGAAGCAATTGCTGTTTATCTAGACCTGTACCATATTTGATCATTGAATGAAAGAGAGTACGTGCTAGCTTCTTACTTGTCCTTTTAACATACCGAGTGCGCTTATCTAAAGAGATGCTCGGTAGCCATTGTTTGGGGTACCACCATGCATAATGGAGACCAGCTCTAACAGCAGCTTTGAGTCTCTTCTTCATAGGAACTCTACTGTTAAGAACGTCTCCTGCTATCTTAAGATGTGGATCGAGCGCTTCACGCGCGAGTATAAGTCTCATGATCTCACTCGAACCTTCGAAGATTAGATTAATACGAGCATCTCTAAACATTCGCTCAATACCATCTGGCTCTTCTCCTCGAGCTACTAGTGACTCATCTGTCTCATATGCTCTACCGCTCCGTATCTGCATGGCGTCGTCAACGATAGACCAATATGCTTCAGTAGCCCACATCTTAGACATAGCAGACTCTACTCTAATATCACAGTTCTTTCTATCAACTAGATTAGCGCAGAGTTCTACCATGGCCTCCATAGCATAAGTATCAGCTGCCATATGTGCTAGCTTATCAGCTATTGCTTGATGCTTCCCAACAGCTTGTCCCCATTGAGATCTCGTGGCGGCCCATTCGCGGCAGACGCGTAGACACTCTTTTGCTGCACCAACACATATGGCAGGAATTGTTAAACGTCCGATGTTGAGAGTGTTTAATGCTACTCTCATACCCTTTCCCTCTTCAAGGATGATATTCTCCTTTGGTACCTTGACGTTTGTGAACTTAACAACTCCATTGTAGAGAGCTTTAAGTCCCATAAATTTGCTGCGGTGTATGACCTCAACACCAGGTCTAGCCATCTCTACAATGAATGCTGTGATCTTCTTACCTGTACGGGCCATGACAACAATAACACTAGCCTTGGTACCATTGGTACACCAGAGCTTCTCTCCGTTAATTGTGTAGTGCTTACCGTCTTCTGATAGCTCTGCTGTAGTGGTTAGTTTAGATGGATCGGATCCTACATCTGTTTCAGTTAATGCAAATGCTGATACTGCTCCTTCAGCAAAGAGAGGTAAGAACAATCGCTTTTGTTCTCTCGTACCATACATTAATAGTGGCTGGGGCACGCCAATTGACTGGTGAGCTGATAGTAATGCAGCGATATTGCCACAATAGATACCAGATATCATAGCAGCTTTGGAGTAGCTCATCTGCGATAAGCCTCTACCACCATACTCTCTTGGAATCTTAATGGCGAATGCTCCAATTCTAGCTAACTCTCTAAATATACCATCAGGTATTTTACCTTCACGGTCAATTCTATCAGCATCAATCGTCTTCATTACTCGCCGGAACTCATCAACATACTTGCGACCGACTCCTACGTCCCATAGTTTTTGTCTAGGAAACGGGCGCGTGTTAGTAAGGTTGAGCTCACCGACAAATAAGCCGCCAGCGAGACTCTTCTCTTTCATCTCATCCCGTGCAGCCTCAGCTACCTCGAGGGCAGCTGCTTTACCCTTCGACATTTTAGATGTATCAATACTCATTGTGTTGGCTTTCTATGTATTTCAGATGGTAGCAGTTCATGAAAGTGCCACTGTTGATTTTGGGATTCACTTCCATCACCTTTACCTTTATTTCGGGCTTTATCTTTCCCTGCTCCCGGCTTAGAATTCTCTCCTTTTTCTTTAGTTAATCTACCAAATACCGGTTGGCCAGCTTTGAGCCGCGAGATGACATTCTTTTGTAATTGCTCGTGTAGTTCACGACTATATGTTATTTGATACAATCTGGGTTCAATTCTATCGTTACTGTAACCAAATACTTTACGTAGAGAACCAGTCTCCTTCTCAGCTGATTCGGCTAAGATGTAGATAGCTCCATCAAACTCTGTAAACTTATTAGGCTCTTTAACAATAACCCAATGCATAAGAATTTTATCGGGCATGTCATCTTCCTGTGCTGGCCAGCCTAGATATGAATGAATAGTTGTCCAGAAGATAACAGTGAACACACAGAAGGTGGCGATACAGATTGTTTTGAAATACCATCTGAGTTGAGACTCTGTCAGTAGCCATAATGTCAGGCTACCAAAAATTAATAGTAATACTGGTAATGCTATATTCATAATTTTATAATAGTCCTTCTAGCAGATGCCACGTATCAGTCTCGAGACTGTCTGTGTTAATTACATGATCCGGAGACCCTATTTCAAAATCCTTTACATGATAACCTTTTCTTAAGTCTCTATCTGACTCTAACAGCACTTCAACTACTTGATCTTGATTATTGTCCTTCAACTCTTTTCGTAAGCTATCATAAGGATTAACAAGACACATGACCACGTGAGTCTCTTTATTAACAGGATGACCCTTCCAACCAGACTTACCATCAATATAAACAGCCTTCCAGTTACCTTCCTTGCCTTTCTTATTCAAATAAGTAGCTACAGCATTTGCATTTCTGATGTTCTCCTCTCGACCCTTCCTACCATAATTTTTATTTGTGAACATCTCTCTAAACTCATCACCATCAATAATAAATGGTGTGTCTAGATATTCAGCTAACAATTTACCTAGAGTTGTTTTACCTGATGCAGGTTGACCGTATAGCAAATAAATCATTTCTTTCTTTTCTTTTTCTTGTCGTAGCTATGCCACCAAGCAGGTAATTCCTTCAAGAGTAGATATGCTGATAGTCCCCATAAGGATGCTGCTATGCATATAAGCGTCCACTTGATGGCGGCTACTTCTTTCAGTAGCTCTTCCCACATCACTTACCCTTTTTCTTTTTCTTTTCCTTCTTAGGCTTTTTCTTTTCTCTTTTCGGTTTTGCTTTATCTCTTCCCATAATTATTCTCCCAATGGTTGTCTTAGATTAGCCGGTAGCTCGTTGATATCAAGCACATTACCGTCTTTGTCTGTCTTAAATCTAAAAGCTATCTTTTCATCTCCTGTAGCTGTAAACTCTCTTTCCTTAGTAACTACTTCCTTGAATGGTTTAATCTTTACTAGTTTGATCGTAGCCTTAATTGGCTTCTCATCATTCTTTGCATAAACATGTACGGTAACTATATTTTCACCCTCCACTATACCTCTAAACGATACAATCTCTTCATTGAAGCTTACAACAGTTCCAGCTATAGCAACGCCTTGATCATCTAAAGACTGTAAAGAGTTGTTTCTAGATTTTCCTAGTGCATCATGATCTAGGCTAATCAAGCTACCCTCGCCACCTTCTCTATTATTAAACGCTACTGTATGACCTGATGCTGCTCTAACATACAAATCTAAATCATCTTCACTCTCACCATCCCACGTCAGTATAACCTCATAGATAGTGTTAGGAGGTCTAGTCTTTACTGCACTCTCTTCTGTCTTCAGTAAGAAGAGTATAGCTACTAACATCAATAGACAACAGAAGAGTGTATCGATGAATGGCTTAAATGTAAAATATTTTCGTCTCATAGGAATAAAGCGGCTGTGATATTTTCCATAAAAATAGATTTATTTCTTGCAGCAAGCGCTGCATATTCTAGTAATAAAAAGCATAAATCTAAGACGTATAACCCTACGTATGCTGCGGTTATAAGGGATATAATTTCCCACGGTTCTCTATGGTTATTGTTCATTGTTCTAATTCTTGTTTGAGGATCATGAGTTGTACCTGTAAAGGTAAGCTAAATATGATACCGCATATAGTGGTAAAGAATGCTGTGTTCAATCCATTCTTAAGGCCTGTTACGATCTGACTAACTTGTGCTTCTTCTGTTAAGCTGGTAGATGTAGCAATAGTAAGGCCTATTAATGTCCCTAACAAGCCTAATGAGAAGAAGTGTTCACCAGCAAACCAGCCTATATCTATTCTTTTCAGTAGATCTATTCTGTCTCTACCTCTTTTGGCTCTATCCGCTAAGTAACATAGTCTACCTATATACACAGACACAATTACGTACAGTGACATAATCAATATAGAGATGTAAGATGCGTCATTCTTAACAACAAGAGTAATCCACCCTTTTTGTTCTACGAGGAAGGCCGCTGTTACCATGACGGCGTTTAACAGAAACCACTTAGTAAAGGTTGTCATTGCTATTATTATTTTAATGTATAACTAATTAAAAATCAATGATAATATTAGGACATGGAGGATCGAATTGGCAAAGCGGTGGATATCAACGGGATTCTTTAGCTGCATTTAAGATGTGTAAACAACTAGGTGCCAAAGGTGTTCATACTGGCGTGAGAATAACAAGTGACGATCAACTAGTATTACTACACGATCGGAGTGTAAAGGGACTACCTGTACATGAAACTAAATTAAAAGATCTTAATTCCAATTTAGGTTATAAGGTAACACGGCTCGACGACCTACTGCAATGGGCTTCAACAGATTTTTTTCTCAATTTAGAAGTAAAGAGCCCTCGCGTTGTAGTAAAGTTAGTTGATACTTTGAAGAATCATCGAAATAAAAGAGTACTAGTAACTTCACTCTGGCATACAGCTGTGTTGAATGTCGGTCGTCTATGTTCTAACCTACCCAAATTCGAATGTGGTATCATTATGTCCTGTCGGCCTCTTTTTATTCAACCATTTCTACAATTACTACCTCACAAAATGGGACATTTGGTCTGGAACTATGAAATATACGATTCTGAACTATCGCATAAGCTAGATAAATTTAGGCATTATGTTTATAACACTGAAGGTGAAGACGTGAGCCATATTGATGGTATAATTACCAACAACGTTAAAGTGTATATTGACCGCAAAAAGGAGAGAAATGAAAAGCAGCGACGCAGGGTGCGAAAGGTATACAAATAGGGTTAATTAGTAATCTTATTCAAATATCTACTTAGCTGCTTTGTTCGAGCTTCGTCTAATGTAATTTGATCTTCAAAAATATCTCCCTTAAATAACATCTTAAGCGACCATTTTAACCTAGACCAGAATTTTAACTTTCGGGGTGATTTTCCTAACTTCCAGTAGCTAAAGCACACCTGTTCATCACCTTCCCATTTTGTGACAAGCATACCTTCGTTATGACAGTCACACATGAAATATTTGTCTTCTATACCGTCCATTTTAGTACTAATACTTATTAGAATTAGTACTATACGCTATAGGGCCACCATGGAAGGGAGCCCATCCAGTTCCCATTATCATAGCAAAATCTAGCATATTAGGGTCGTCAATAACACCTTCGTCTAATACTTTTTGAGCTTCTACCGTCATCGAATCGATAAGAGGTAGTACATCTACAGTACGCACTACCTTGCTTGTTATTGATTTGCCTTTTTTATATCGATAAAAACCATGCCCGGTTTTTTTACCTAGTTGTTTTTGTCCGATTCTACTTACTAGCTCAGAAATACCTGCACTTTTAATTCCTAACCTACTCTCAAGATCACACGCGACATGATAACATACATCTAATCCAATTTCATCCATCAACCTGAATGGGCCCATCGGCATACCAAACCTAACTATAGCATTATCTACAGCTTCAATCTGAGCACCATCCTTTAATAGCTGTGCAGCTTTGACCAGATAAGGTACTAATATTCTATTGACAACGAAGCCTGGACTGTCATTAACTACTACGGGAAGCTTACCAATTTGTTGCACAAAGCGCACAGCTGTAGCTACCACCTCATCACTAGTATCCTCACCTCTAACTACTTCAACTAGTTTCATTTGATGAACTGGGTTAAAAAAATGAATACCTACAAACCGCTCAGGACGCTTTAGACATGAAGCCATATCATTTATAGACAATGCAGATGTATTGGTAGCTATAATGGCATCATCAGCCATATGGCTTTCTAATTGTGATAGAGCTTTTCGTTTTATCTCTAAGTCTTCAACAATAGCTTCGATGAGTATATCTTTACTACGTAGAGTATTATTAGTTGTAGTCACATTAACTCTGGCTAGCCCGTTTCGAGCGCTAGGTCGATCAAATTTACGCTTAAGAACACCAGCAACATATAGTTTACCAATTGTCTTTAGACCACTACTTACACACTTCTCGTTAACATCTTTGAGCAATACATTTAAGCCTCTAGAGCTAAGCCACTGAGCAATTCCCGCGCCCATAGTACCTGCTCCTACCACTACCGCATCTTCAATTCGCTTACAGGTTAAATTGGGTACCGGTTTTAACTTCTTACTTTTCTCTTGAAGGAAAAATATGCGCAATAGATTGCGCATTTCTGTCGTCTTGCATAGCTGTAAAAAAGCTATCTTCTCTTGCTCTAGAGATTGCTCTACAGATGATGTGAGGCTCTTTCTAACTACATCTATAATCTTTCTAGGTGCTGGATAATTACCGCTAGTCTTTTTCACGACAGTTGTATTTGCTTTGTTGAGCACAAGTGAAGACGGTAACCAATTGAATCGACGCTTCCGCTTTTTAGGTTTTAGAATCATATTGTATGCGGTGTTGATTAGCTTCTCTTTATGAGACAACCTATCTATGAGCCCTAACTTGAGAGCATGCTTAGCAGGATAAGGCTTACCGGTCAGAATTACCTGTAAGGCTGTAGGTAAGTTTAACAATTTAGGCAGTCGGGTACACCCGCCCCATGCTGGTAGCACACCTAGCGTTACCTCTGGGAGACCTATTTTAGTAGAATCATCATGGGAGGCTACTCTGTGGTCACAGGCGAGAGCCAATTCGTAACCACCACCTAGACATGCACCATGAATTGCAGCTACTGTAGGTATTTGTAAGCGACTGATTCTATTAAACGCTCGTTGACCGCTCTCGATCAAAGCTGATATTTCCTCTTCATTATCGATAAATTTATTAAGATGAAATAAATCAGCGCCAGCTAAGAAGATGTTCTCCTTATCTGATACAAATACAATACCTTTAGTGCGGTTGTCATCATGCTCAACATCCTCCAGAATGTGATGAATTTCATTTAATAGCTGCTCGTTGACAGCATTAGATTTAATTGTGACAGTTAATATTGATGTTTCACTGTCAAAGTGTGTTTGTGTCATACGGTTTGTATCCATAAAGCTCCTCCTTGACCCCCTCCGATACATAAAGAGGCTAGTCCTTGTTTAAGTTTGCGACGTCTCAGTTCTTTAACCAAGCTCAACACTAAACGCGCTCCTGTTGCAGCTAACGGGTGACCAAGTGCAATAGCTCCACCGTTAACGTTAAGCTTTTCATCAGGGACCTTGAGTTCTTTTTGACACGCAAGGACCTGAGCTGCAAAAGCTTCGTTTATTTCAACAAGATCCATGTCCTCTAAACTAATATCCTTTTCACATAAGAGCTTATCAACTGCATGCACTGGACCTAGCCCCATTCGCTTAGGGTCACAACCTGTGTATGAGTAATCAACAATCGTACCAATCGGTACACTGTTAGTCTTATTCAACCCTTCTTCAGTCATCAGTAGCAGAGCTGCGCCACCATCAGTTACTTGACTAGCATTACCTGCTGTAACGGTACCTTCTCTGCGATCAAATACAGGTTTGAGTTTAGCTAACTTATCAGTGAATGCATCATTTCGCGGGCCGTTATCCTCTGTGACCACTTTACCACTAAAGGATCTAATACAGTCATCTTCTGTCAAGTGCATCGGTATAATCTCGTCATCAAATCTACCACCCATTTGAGCAGCTAGTGCTTTGAAGTGAGACGTCTCAGAGAAATTGTCCTGTTCTTCTCGAGTCACATTATGCTCGCGAGCAACAAGCTCGGCTGTTTGCCCCATGTTCATATCACACAGACTATCAACCATTGCTTTTTTGAGACTGACATCTGGTACAAAATGAGCCGGTCTCAAGTTAAGAGCAGCCCGTATTTTGTCAGTTATCCTTTTAGCTCTCGATAACCTTGTAAGGCGCTTAACTGCAGCGTGATTGAATAGGAAAGGTGCGCGTGACATACTCTCAACACCCCCTACCAGAAATACATCTCCTTTCCCGGCTTGTGCTTTGTCAACAGCGTATGTAATGGCTTCAAATCCAGATGCACAATTCCGATGTACTGTTACGGCTGGTGACTCTACAGGTACACCAGTCCGTACTCCAATCAACCGAGCAATATTACCGATTGTGTCTCCGGGTTGGTTGCAGCAGCCAAATACAACGTGATCAACCGTTTTGGGATCTACATCAGCTTTTACAAACAATTGTTTTGATGGTACAATTCCTAGCCGGGCCGTTGGTTCATCAGATAGGTCAGTGTGGAATTTGCAAAAAGGAGTTCTAAGTCCTTCAACAATAAAAAGCTGCTTGTGCATCACTATATTTTAATGGTGATGCACACAGAGTTCAACATTGTTGAAATAAGTATTTACAGATGTTATTCAGAGAACTAAAATTTGACCAGATGCTTGAAAAGGCTTGTATATACAAAGAGGCAATGGACCCTCCCGTGCGTTCTGAACCTGAAACCCCGCGCGATTTTGTCTGCCAGCCGAATACCTATCAGCATACTCTTACCGAAGATGATACACGAGCATATGTTGACTATTACCTTTCAGGCAATAGGGATAGGCCTGATATAGGTATGAGGGCTGATACTCTAACTTTCGAATGGAGAAAAAAATTTGCCGACAGTTATGTCACAAGATGGATCATTGGTGATAACAAAAAGAAGAAGCTAGGGCTGTTTGATATAGAGGGTATAGGATGGAGAATGAACCCAGCTACCAACAGAATTGATTATTATAATATTTTCCTACAAGATGCAGACGATAAGGATGAGGTAATAAAAGGGAACAAACAATTCTGGATGGATCGTATCCCGTGGCCTGATGAAGATGAACCTGAAGAAGACCCAAACGATTTTTGGCATGTTGGTGTTGAAGCATTCCCTATCGCTCCCGAAGGAAGGGAGGAACCTTACGAGTTGTTAAGCCATGTAGTTCCAGGTAATTTGACAGCAGAAGGGGTCAATCAGTTTGTTAAATTTGGGTACTTATCGCAATCAGTCCGGGGAGGTCAGCGAATACATCCAGTGGAGGAGGAAATTGCTCCTATGTCAAAAATGTTAGCCAATACGGTGAATGATAGAATGTATGAAGCGGGCGTTAACTTTCGTGGACATAATATAAAAGCTTGCTTAAGGGAAGACTCATATAACGATTTGATAGTAGCATTTTCAAGAGCTTTTGTTGGAACTGATTTGTTTGAGACGCTGAACAATACTGTTCAGGAAATACGAGTTTCTCGCTTTGGTGCAGTTCGAAGTGTTTACAATGCAGAGCTAGGTAAAGCTGGGCGCGCTCCTTCTGCAACTCCTCCTATTGGACATGAACCAATAGAAATGGAAGACGATGGGTCTAAGCGACGGCTACCACCTGCAGGTGAATGATCTTAGGCTTCCGGTCTTTTTTTGCCACTTCTAATTTCTAACTCCACCAGCTGGAGGTGGTGTTATAGGCTGCTCTCCAGCTGGAATTCTAGCTAACTTCTTCTCCCACTCTCGAGAGACATCACCAGTAATATCAGGATCATCATACATGTACCTAGCAGTACTTTGAACGGGGTCTTGTGAATCGGTCGGCTCAGTAGCTACATCAGGATCATCAATATCATCAGGATCATCCTCAAGCTCGGGTTCGACTGGTAGAGGTTCATCCTCTAGAGGGTCATCCTCACGGCCCATAACTTCTCTGTACTTGGCTCCAGGGGGAGGTTTTCCTATCCGAAATTGGTTTATTAACGTACCTTCTGGTATTTTATGCACAGTACCTAATACTGAACCGCTATCATCCTGTACAGCGAAGCTTACAATATCTTCAAATACCACTGGTACAGAAATCAATTTACCTCGAGGAGCAAGAGTGCTTATTATAGCTCCCTTTTCAACATCGATTATTGACAACCGGCCGCGCTCTCCAGCGGACGGGATTACATTATACTTCCCAACTGGATGTTCGTTTAACTTGTCTTCTATGGCTTTGATTCTACTTTCAATAGATTTTGTAGTAGGAGAGGCTTTCTTCTCTGCTCCCTGCTCATCATCTTGCTCTATTAAATAGTATAACGTGTTAAAACTCATTTGTTTAATTATTTATTTTTAAGCTTGCATTGACCTCGATATTATCATACAATTAATCCATGAAAAATAAGTTAATAATGTACACAAACGCAAATACAGATGTATGTATGTGGATGTCCGACAAATATTTTATAAAAAGTAACAGTAAAGATCAATATAAGATGATGCGATACACTCATGAGCTATTGAGAGAAAATAACGGGAGCCAAGATGCTGACGATATTACCGAGGGTATTCGATTTCTTTTATCAACTAACGGAAAACTAATTAAGTGAAATCAGAAGATATATTTATATATAACAGCGACGACGATACATTATACATACAAGTCGATAAAGCTCCAAACAGTGACAATATTATCACTATTGATTCGGTAGAGTTACAAGTCTACCTAGATATAAATGCTACTACAGGTGGTTTGATCAGAGTAGAGATTGTCAAGCCAAGAGATATTATCAAGAGGTCCCCAGCCGGTCCTGTGATGACATATAACTCAGAGTTAGACGCACTATATATTTATCTTGCTGATGGTAATCAAGAAGAATTGTGTGACTTGATCTTTCATAATACTAGCAATGGTACAATGGTAACTCTAAATAGAAATGATGTTGGCAATTTAGTTGGCATTGAGATATTAGGATTGGAGTGTATCGTTGAAAGTTTTGACCCCGTACCAGCGCGTTAGTGCTGCAGTTGATAGATGTAAAGAGATCCAGACCACTCTTAAGGAAGCATCATGGCAGCGTCAGCTAGATGCTGAAGTAGATGTTAAGTTGATCGGAAGTCTTACTAAGGAATTTCAATGGACTGTCAAAAAGATTATAACCATATGCAATGAAGGTCTCGATCAGGATATTGAAGGAGAATATGGACAAGAGGTTGATGAGCGTATTAAGCTCGAACAGATATTAGAACAATATAGCAGAGTATGGGATCAAATTAAGGATAAAAATGAGATGTCTTAAGTGCAACTCGTTAATGTATGAGCGCAAAATTAAGAAAGGCTCTCACACAGGTGAATCAGGTTGGGGATGCCCGATGTGCTTTATGTTACTACCGGAACATAAACACAAAGAGAAGTTAGCAGATTATTATGTAATACCGCCCAATCTTCTCAGTGAATTTTTATTGAGTACGGAAAAGCTAGAAGAAGAGGATGATGATTTTGACTTCTGGAACATTAAGAAAGACGATGATGAGGAGTCTTCCGAATAAATATATGTGTGAAAAATGAGATCAACATCTTCGAACTCATAGGTGTTCTAACAGTAGCATTTGTCATAGTCCCTGCAGTATCTATTATAATATATGATGTTATCGCAGGTGTCTGGAAGGATAAAGATAAGTTTGATTGAGTTGATATTCTATCAATATACTGTATAATATATTGACAATGAACAATGAAGTAGTTGAAGCGTATTTACAGTTTCTATGGTTACAATTCCAATATGACTGGTCTATCTTATCTAATCCTTGGGTGCTATATACAATTATTCCAGCTGTATTATATGTAGTGTTTTTTATGGCTAAATGGTGGATATTACTTGTCCCTATTACACTACCTCTAACCATCATTAGTTCTCGAGGATCAACTAGTTCGCCAAATTCATCGGATAATGTAAAAAAGGAATTGACTACACTTCTCAGAAATTAAATAATTTTAGTGAACCATAACGAGATAGGTAATATCTACAGCGCATACACTGGTAGAGAGGAAGAAGCTATCGTGGACGACGCGTCAACAGCTTATTTGAATGATTTAGTTCCTCTAGCTAAGGAATGGGGAATTGTAGGTATTCAGAGATATCTAACCAGTCAAGGGATTTCAGATCCTGAGGCGATTAGATATATACAACAAAAGATCAAATGAACAGCACAGTAGGTAAGCTATATAAGATCATATACCCTGGTCTTGAGAGTGAAATATTTTTGCCCAATGATGATTACCCTTCCGGTAATTGCTCTTATAGATTTATAGTCGATACTGTTAAGAAGTATCAACATTGGGAGTATGACTTTTTTGATCCAATATTGAAACATATACCTGAAGGGAGTACAGTTCTAGATATTGGATGTAATGTAGGAACGTACACGTTAGCGTTTTCTCATGCTGTTGGTGATGCAGGACAAGTTCATGCATTCGATCCTCAACCATATTGTAAGGTATGTGTTGATATGTCAGTTGAACACAACAATATTAGTAACGTAAAGATGCACAGAATTTGTATGGGAAGTGTAGAGAGTGACACCGTTCTGTTTTTAGGAAATGACTCTGGTCTTAGTTTAGTGTGTGATGGTAAAATAGATTTTGGCTCTATTCCTGATAAAATGGAGACTAAGCTGAGGAAGGGTGAGCGAATAGACGTTACAGAGGTCGTTAGATCACAAATAGGTAATCAAATTATCAACAACAAAGGTGATTTGTTTCTGTCATACGAAAAGACAAAGACAATAGATAGTTTGAGCTTAGACAACGTCTCGTTTATAAAAATTGATGTTGAAGGCTATGCGCCTCACGTGTTCGAAGGAGGCATAGAAACGATCAAGAAATATAAGCCAGTTATTTTTACTGATCAGCTGCATGATATATTACCTCAGCTGAATTATAGCATTACCTCTTTACACGAAAGATCGGGTGAGGAAATGAAATTGTGTGTGCCTAGGTAGGGAAATGAAGTTTCTAGTAATAGGTGATAGCTGCACAGACACATTCATCTACGGTAATTGTGAGAGAATATGCCCTGAAGCTCCGGTACCTGTATTCAATCCAGTACGTACTATCGTCACCGGTGGCATGTCAAAAAACGTACAACGCAATATACAAGCACTAAATGTAGAGTGTGATATTGTTACTAATGATAATAACATACTAAAGACGAGATATGTCGACAAAAAAACAAATCAAATGTTATTGAGGGTTGATGAAAATGATTTCACAGAAGAAAGGTTCAACATCAAATCTATTGATTTCAGTTCTTATGATGCAATTGTAATCTCAGATTATGATAAAGGATTTCTACATAGTATGGATATAAATTTCATATGCCTTAAGCACGATCATGTATTTTTAGATACTAAGAGAAAAATAGATTGGGGGCTCCCTGCATCGTTAAGATATCTCAAGATAAACCAATACGAGTACGACAATAGTAAATCTCATCTTATGCTATTGGAAGAGTTGTTACCGGATAAACTCATTGTAACAAGAAGTGGCGCTGGCTGTATGTTTAGACACAAGTTAATACCACCTCCTGTGAAGGTAGAAGCACGCGATTTGTCAGGAGCAGGTGATACATTTCTAGCAGGGTTCGCGGTAGCCATAATGAGAGGTGATGGCGTGTATAAATCAATAGACT
>Ga0098044_1001142_pt1 | contig 13939 bp, 11 predicted proteins | sample 10_taG_FD_75053 | JGI IMG/M metagenome (GOLD analysis project Ga0098044, IMG submission 75053) | Marine viral communities from the Subarctic Pacific Ocean - 10_ETSP_OMZ_AT15264 metaG | ecosystem: Environmental > Aquatic > Marine > Oceanic | place: Pacific Ocean | collected 2015-01-16 | reverse complement strand
CTTAGAACCGCCGCCATCTGGCGCATCACGCCTTGCGGATAGTAGGCGCGCGCCGCGTCACGTTCACACCATTCTCGCAAAGTCTTCTGATCCGTCGGAAAGCCGGGACTCCCGATCGTTTCATAAGTCTTGATACCTTGTTCGATCACCGATTGCTGATCGCGCCCTCCCGTCGCCTGAGGCATGAACAGACCCAACACCCTGGCCTTCGGAGGCGGCAGCATTGGGTTACCCGAACTCGACATAATGGAGGTTAGCGACAAACATCTCCCGGGATACTCAGCAGCAATATGTTGCGCAATCATGCCGCCCATCGAAGCACCGACAATATGCGCCTTGTCGATCCCAAGCGCATCCATCAGACCGATCGTGTCGGCTGCCATGTCGGACAGGCTGTAGATGGCAAGACTTGTCTTGCCGGACGCCAGCGCGAAAAACGCATCGGAAAAAGCAAAGGCCCTGTCACGTTCAATGCGGGACGACAAGCCTGCATCGCGATTGTCAAACCTAACAACGCGGTAGCCCTGCGCGACAAGCGCATGACAAAGTTCCAAAGGCCATTGAGTGAGCTGGGCGCCGAGCCCCATGATCAGAAGAATTGTTTCGGCACCCTCGGGACCGAAACTTTCATATTCGATGTCGAGTCCGTTTGCCTGAACCTGCGGCATGAACACCACCTTGAACGCGCGACATCCTCCCACCATCACTATGCGTGGAATCGATGAAATAAAAAACCCCGCTTTGATCCATCAAGCGGGGTTTCATAATAGTGTGATGTAAGAGCTACTCGGCCGCAGCCCGGCTTTCGGCACTTTCCGCCAGTTCCGCTATCAATTCGACATAGCGGGGACAAAGCTCGACCGGCAGATCGTGTCCCATCCCGTCAATCAATTCGAGCTTCGCGCCTGCGACATGCTTGGCCGTGTCGATGCCGCCTTCGACCGGCACCAGAGGATCGGCCTTGCCGTGAATCACGAGGAAGGGCAGTCGCACATTCTTCAGTCGTTCGACACGACTCCCGTCGCCCACAATCGCTGCATATTGGCGAACAGATCCCTCAGGATAATACATGTGATCATATTCGCGCGCGCAGCGCTCATAAAGCGCTTCATCACTCATCGGATAGGCCGGGCTCTGATAGACGCGACGCCCATTCATATTGTGACGAATAACGACTTCGCGATCCGTCGAGGCCGGTCGTTCCTGCAAGGCCGTCATGGCCTCCTTGCTGGCGGGCGGCAACTCAGGATTACCCGTTGTCGACATGATGGACGTGACGGAAAGCAATTTCTCCGGATGGCTGATCGCCATGCTCTGCACAATCATACCACCCATGGAAATGCCCATGATATGGGCCTTTTTGATGCCAAGAGCATCAAGCAGCCCTATGCCGTCCGCCGCCATGTCAGCAAGCATATAGGGCACGTCGGGTGTCTTGCCTTCACGAACGGCAGCCACCACCTCACTGGCGTTCGGCGCACCTTCAAGCTTCTCGCTGTGTCCGACATCGCGATTATCGTAGCGAATAACCCGAAATCCGCGCGCCTTCAGTCCATCCATCAAGGGCTGAGGCCAGCTCATCATCGTCGACGTATAGCCATTGACCAAAAGCAGCGGTTTGCCATCGGCAGGTCCGCGATCCTCATAATTAATGGTGATGCCATTGGCCTTGATCTGTTTCATATCCACTTTCATCGTCATCACTCCGCTGCCTTGGCATTGCCCGCACGCGCGGCCACCGATGAAACAGCGTCCGCAAAGACGTTCACGAGACCGAGCGGGAAGTCATGCCCCATGCCCGGTATGATGCGAAGCTCGGCACCCGGGATATTGGCTGCCGTATCCTTGCCCCCCTCGACAGGCACCAGCGGGTCGTCCGCGCCATGCACGACCACAGCAGGCACGTTTAACTTCTTAAGCTTTTCGCGACGGTCGCCATTAGCGACAATCGCCGCCATCTGACGCGCAACGCCGACGGGATAAAGCGACCGATTGACATCGCGGCTCACCCATTCGCGCAGCAACGCGTCATCTGTCGGAAAGCCCGGGCTGCCGATTACGCGCCATGCCTTCATGCCGCGCGCAATCGCGCCTTCGATATCGCCTTCAGGTGCCGGCGTCATGAGCACTTCCATCGCCTCCGGCTTTGCCTGCGGCAGTGCAGGATTACCGGTCGTCGACATGATCGATGTCAGCGACAAGGTTTTCTCCGGATGATTGGTCGCCACGAGTTGCGCGATCATGCCGCCCATGGAAGCGCCGACGATATGCGCCCTGTCGATCTCGAGAACATCAAGAAGACCAACAGCATCCGCTGCCATATCATCCAGCGAATAAGGCGCCTCGGCGGGTTTGCCGCTCATGAGCGCGCCAAAAATTGCAGCCATGTCCGGCATGCCCGCTTCTTCGAACTTGGTTGAAAGGCCAATGTCGCGATTATCAAAACGCACGACATGAAATCCACGCGAAACCAGTTCCTCGCAAAACGCCGCCGGCCAGACAGTCAACTGGCCGCCAAGCCCCATGATCAACAGAACGGTCTCATTCGCCTTGTCGCCAAATGTTTCATACTCAATGCTGATACCGTTCGCCAGAACCTGCGCCATCAACCTCTCCCGAATGTTGTTTATTTCTTTGGCGAAAAGTCTAGCAGCCGACTTGCATCCTGCGCAGACAAAACGCAATATTAATGAAAATCATTAAGGAGGCGCCCGTCATGACACTCAGCTACGACCTCTTCTGGTCCTTCCGCTCGCCCTATTCCTACCTCATCACCCCGCGACTGGTGGAATTTGAGCGAGATTACGACGTCAAAGCGAACGTACGCCCAGTCTATCCCATAGCCGTGCGTATCAAGGGCTTCTTCAAGCAGGTGAACCCCATGTGGCCGCCCTATCTGCTGAAAGACACCATGCGGATCGCCCAGATGCACGACATGCCCTACGCCTGGCCCTCGCCCGACCCCATCGTCATGGACCTCAAATCGGGAGAAGTGCCGGAGGATCAGCCCTATATCAGCCGCCTGACACGCCTGGGCGTCGCTGCCGCCGAACAAGGCAAAGGCCTGCCTTTCCTGAAGGAAATCAGCACCGTCGTTTTCGGCGGGACACGTAACTGGCATGAGGGCGATCATCTGAAAGATGCCGCCGCGCGTGCGGGCCTCGATCTCGCCGAACTCGACCGGCAGATCGCCGCCGACCCGGACCACTACGAAGCCGTCATCACCGCCAACGAAGCCGCGCAGAAGGAGGCGGGCCATTGGGGCGTGCCGCTGATGGTCTTTGAAGATGAGCCCTTTTTCGGACAGGATCGCCTCGACCATCTGAAGTGGCGCATGGAGCAAAAAGGCCTCAAAAAGCGAGCCTAGGCCAACCATTCACATAATTTGACGCAGCGACTCTGGACCGTTCGCCACAAGCCCGCTAGCCTCCCCGCCTTACTTAAAATGCGGTTGGAGCGAGATGCAGCGCGATCTGAAAGCCATGAGCGAAACGGACTACGATCTGGTGATCGTGGGCGGAGGGGTAACCGGCGCAACGACGGCCTGGGATGCCGCCCTACGCGGCCTCAAGGTGGCCTTGCTCGAAAAAAATGACTTCGCTCATGCAACCACGTCTGGATCATCAAAGCTTGTCCACGGCGGCCTACGCTATCTGGTCAATGGTGAGCTGAAGCTCGTCCGAGAGTCGCTCCGTGAACGACGCATATGGGAAAATATAGCGCCGCACATGGTGCACCCCCTGCCCTTCATCCTGCCCACTTACGGGCGCGGCATGAAGAGCGGTCTGATGCTTTCCATCGGCCTGATGTTCTACGACCTGCTTTCCTACGATCGCAATTTCGTCTCGGACGACGATAAAAAAATCCCCGGTTATCATTCGATCACGCGTGAGAAAGCGCTAAGCCTGATGCCGAGCCTGAAGAAGGAAGGGCTGACCGGCGCGAAAATCTATTATGACTGTCAGATGTTCGCTCCCGAACGCCTCTGCCTCGAATGCATCGAAGGGGCGGTCGAATACGGCGCCGATGCCGCAAACTACGCCGAAGTCACAGGCTTCATGCGCGATGGTGCCCGCATTACCGGGGCGATGGTCAAGGATGTGCACACAGGCGAAACCTATGAAATCAAGGGCGCCGTCACGATCAATGCAGCGGGCCCCTGGGCCGATGAATTGATGCGACTGGGCGAAAACCGAAACCCATCGCGCGGCCTCATCCGCTCAAAAGGCATCCACATCATCACGCGTGAAATTTCCGGCAAGAACGCTCTGGCGATCCAGTCGGACATCGGCGGGCATTTCTTCGTTATTCCCTGGCGTGATCATACCATCATCGGCACGACAGACGCTGTCTTCAAGGATGAGCCGGACCGCGTGGGCGTGACGGAGGAAGACATTCGCGATTTCCTGAGCGTCGTGAACGATGGCCTGCCGGGTCTCAATCTCAAACGCGAGGACGTGCTGCATTCCTATGTTGGCATCCGCCCGCTGATCGACAATGAGCCTGACGCAGAAGGCCCCAAAGACAGCTACAAGGCAAGCCGCGAAGCTGAGGTCTGTGACCACAAGACGATGAGCGGTATCGACGGTTTCATTTCCGCACTCGGCGGCAAATGGACGACTTCGCGGCACCTCGCCGAACAGATCGTCGACATGGCAGCGCGCAAGATCACCGGCCACGTCAAAAGATGCGAAACCCATTGCACGCCGGTCTATGGTGGTGAAATCGGCAGGCTCAAAAGCTTCACCACCCGCGCGCAAATCCGCCACGATCATCTACCCGGCGACATCATCGAAAATCTTTGCCACTTCTATGGCAGCCGTATCGATGAGGTAATCGCTACGGCAGACGAAAACCCGGAAGAAAAGGCAAAACTTCTTCGCCGCATCGTTCCTGAAAACCCGACCATCGGCGTCCAGATTGTTCACGCCGTGCGACATGAAATGGCAACGCATCTCTCGGACGTCATCTTTAGGCGAACTGGCCTCGGCACATTGGGGCACCCCGGCGTTCCCATGCTCACCCGCGTCGCCGACCTGATGGCGCGCGAACTCGACTGGGATGAAACACGCATCGCAAACGAACTCGCCGAAACCGGTCGCATGTTCGAAACGCAGCCCCGTCAGGACGAAGGCGACATGCAAGGCGCCAGCATGGCCGAGGCCGCCCAGGAGACGCGCCCATGAGCCAGGCCGCGATACCGCAGCCAACCTACATGCCGCATGTTGCCGCGATCGTGAACCTGCGATCGGGCGGCGGTCGCACAGGCCGCGCGTGGCGCGTGATCGCAGCGGCCCTCGAAGCGGAACTTGGCCCCATCAGGGTTCATTTCACCAACTCACCTTCGACCTCGCGCTATCTGCCCGCCGCAGAGCTCACCCGCAAGGCGCTGAAATCCGGCGCACAGCTCGTGATCGCCGTCGGTGGCGACGGCACGATCAACGAAACCATCAACGGTTTCTTTGAAAACGGCGCGCCCATCAACCCCGAAGCCCATGTCGCCATCCTCAACACGGGCACGGGCGGCGATTTCCGCAAGACATTCGACCTGCCCGAAGACATGGAGGGTTGCGTCAAACGCATCGGCATGGGGACAACACACAAGATCGATCTCGGGCGTATGACTTTCGTCAACGACGACGGCAGCGAGGCGACGCGCTATTTCAACAATATCGCAAGCTTCGGCCTTTCGGGGGAAGTCGTGCGCGCTGTCAATCGCGCGAATATGTCGAAGATGTTCGGCGGCGCATTTGCCTTTCTCTGGGCAACACTTGTGACTTCATTCCGCTACAAGCCACATCCTGTGCGCCTGCAAACGGATACGGGGTTCGACGAAGTGCTCAACGTCGGCGTCTGCGCCGTATCCAATGGCAAGTTCTTCGGTGGTGGCATGAAGATCGCGCCGGACGCAAAACCCGACGATGGGCTCTTCGATATTGTCGTCATGCGCGACACGACCTTCCTCGACATGTTGACGGGCTCAGGAAGTCTGCGCGACGGCACACACCTTGCCAGCCCAAAGGTTTCTCACATACGCGCAAAGAGCCTGATCGCAACGCCCGTCGGCAAACGTCCTGTGCTGCTCGATGTCGATGGCGAAGCGCCTGGACGGCTGGCCGCCAAATTCGACATCATGCCGCAAGCAATTACCCTGCGCTGCTGAACGACAACGAGAGGCAAAAGCCCGATGACCATTGACCGCAAATCACTTCGCTGGAACGGCTGGGGCCCAACAGATCAGGAAAACATGCTGCCCGAAGGCGCACCCCAATGGGACTGGATGCGCGAAGCTCTCGGCATGTCTCACTTGCCGGACACCAAAGCGAAGCCGCTCGAAACCATCTCACTCGCGCCCTGCCGCCTGAGCGACAATATCATCGCCCGTCTCAGCGCCATTGTCGGTGGCGCACAGGTCAAAACCGACAATTACGAGCGCGCCTTCCATGCTCGCGGCAAGAGCTACCACGACCTGCTTTATCTTCGCGCAGGCAAACTGGACCTTGCGCCGGACGCCGTCGTTTATCCCCGCTCCATTAATGAAGTCCTCGATGTCATCAAACTCGCAAGCGAGGAAGACATAACGCTCATTCCCTATGGGGGGGGCTCATCGGTCGTTGGCGGCGTCAATGCAACCGCGAAATCTCTGGGCGGTACCGTCATCACGCTCGACACGACCTTGATGACCCGCGTCATTCAGATCGACAAGATCGCCATGACGGCAACCATAGAAGCGGGCATCTATGGACCAGCCCTCGAAGAGGTACTGCAGAAGCACGGCGTCACGCTCGCACATTATCCTCAGAGTTTTCAATATTCGACACTCGGCGGTTGGATCGCAGCACGCGGCGCCGGGCAACAGTCGAACAGATACGGCAAAGCAGAAAAGTGGTTGGTATCTGCGAAGGTCGCAACGCCGCGCGGTATCTGGACAACAGAGTCGACGCCCGCGTCGGCCGCCGGACCCAATCTCAACCAGCTGCTGGCAGGATCTGAAGGAACGCTGGGCGTCATCTGCGAAGCCACGGTGAAAATTCACGAGATCCCCGAGCGCAAGGACTACCGCGGCTATCTCTTCAAGGACTTCGCAAGCGGTGTCGAAGCCGCGCGCCGCATCAATCACGCGGATATTCCCGTCGCCATGGTGCGACTGTCGGACGCCAAGGAAACCTATTTCTTCCAGGCCTTCTCCTCGACAAGTTCGACGACGAGCCTCAAGGCGCGTCTGCAACGCGCCTATCTGCGCTTCAAGGGCTTCAACGATGAACCCTGCCTGATGCTGATTGGTCACGAAGGAAATGAAGACACGGTGAACTGGGCACGGTCACGTACCGAACATATCTGCGCGACGCTCGGCGCCCTGAAACTCGGGACTTCAGCAGGTGACCGCTGGTATCACGGACGCTTCAGCTCGCCCTATTCGCGCGACCCCATGATGGATCACGGCATCGGCATCGACACGCTCGAAACATCGACGCGCTGGTCGAACATCGAAAACCTGCGCGAAAAGACTGTCGCGGCCATCGAAGGAGCGATTGCCACGAACCTGCCGGAACCCGGCGGACGCGGTATTGTCATGGCCCATGTCAGCCATTCCTACCCTGACGGCGCAAGCCTCTATTTCACTTATGTGTTCCCGCGTCAGCTGGACCGCGAAGTCGAGCAATGGCAAGCAATCAAACGCGCAGCATCGGACGTCCTTCTTGAGAATAAAGGAACCATCAGTCATCACCACGGGGTGGGGCTGGACCACACACCATGGCTGGCGGAAGAAAAAGGCGCCATCGGCTATGAACTGCTGAAGACGATCAAGACAGACATGGACCCCGCCGGGGTCATGAACCCCGGCAAACTCCTCGGCTAGGCGACAAGCTCGCGTGAACGAGCGAGTGCCGCATCAAAATCTGTGACCACAATCACATGCGGGTCCGCAAAGGTATTCATATCTTCGAGTACCTTTCGCGGCTGCTGCTGAAGACCGCACAAAATGACATGGGCATCATGACGCTCGCAGCGTTCGATCAGCATGCCGATAGCGCTCGCCCCCGATCCATCGATCAGAGGTACATCCAGAAGATTGAGGATAAAGACCCGCGGCTTGGGGCCAATGCGATCGAGCGTCTCGCCCAGCCGCATGGCAACGCCGAAGAAGAAGGGCCCCTTGATCACGCTTGCAACAACGCCGGGGGGCAGCTCGTGTTCGTCGATAGGTTCGCCATCTCCACGCGCCGTACCGTCGCGGACATCATCCTCGATGAGCTTCAAATGCGCCTGAACCTCAACCGCTTCCGACATGCGATGCATGAAAAGAACGGCAGCCAGAACCACACCCACTTCGATCGCTACCGTCAGATCAACAACGACCGTCAGACCAAAGGTGATGAGAAGCACGACCCTGTCGCCGTAGGGTGCCTTCATCAAATTCCGGAACCGATCAATCTCGCTCATGTTCCAGGCGACCATGATCAGCACCGCAGCAAGTGCGGCAAGCGGAATATAGGTCGTCAAAGGCCAGGCAACGAGCATGAAGATAAGCAGGAAAAGCGCATGCAGCATGCCTGCAATCGGGCTGCGCGCGCCTGACCGAATATTGGTGGCCGTACGGGCGATAGCACCGGTTGCAGGCAATCCACCCATCAGCGCCGAAGCGCAATTAGCAAGTCCTTGCGCCACCAGCTCGCAGTTGGAACGATGCCGCCGACCCGTCATGCTGTCAGCGACGAGCGCAGAAAGAAGCGACTCGACACCAGCGAGAAAGGCGATGGTAAATGCGCTCGGAAACAACTGAATGATCCGGCTCATGCTCAACGCAGGCAAGGCTGGCATGGCAAAGCTGGGCTCGAGCCCGACGTAACGTGTCCCGATCGTTTCAGTCGGAATATGAAGGAACTTCACAGCAATAGCTGCAAGAACCACCGCGATCAGAAACCCCGGCCACGTCGGGCGATAGCGCCTCAGAACAATAATCAACGCAAGAGCCCCACCGGCCACCGCGAATGTGCCGAGATGGATGGTCGGCATGGCGACAGCCAGGGCTTCGATCTTCGGAAAGAACTCCGCCGGCACATTCTTCATCGCAAGGCCGAAGAAATCCTTGATCTGGCTGGATGCAATGATGACGGCGATACCTGCCGTAAAGCCTGTCACGACGGGTTGAGGCATATATTTGATGAAAGTACCGATACGGAAAACGCCCGCCGCAACGAGCATGACACCTGCCATCAAGGTCGCAAGCACCAGACCGTCATAACCGAATTGGGCAATGACATTGAAGACCACGACGACAAAGGCGCCAGTAGGTCCGCCGATCTGAAAACGGGAGCCACCCAAAGCCGAAATCAGAAAACCTGCAACGACCGACGTGAGAATGCCTTTATCAGGCGTCGCCCCACTGGCAATCGCCAGAGCCATGGCCAACGGCAAGGCAACGATGGCGACGGTCAAACCCGAGAGAAAATCGTCCCGAAACGCCCGAAGGTCGTAGCCCTCTTTTAGAACGGTAATAAGTTTTGGTACAAACAACGCCAGATTATTTGGCTTTGCCGAGGCAGATTCAGACATGAGTCGATCCTTGCCTCCGCACCGCCGAAGGCTCTTTATGCCTCAACTTGATCTTCGATCAGCTTGCGAAGTTCTGCCTTCGCGATCTTCTCGAGTGTTGAGCGCGGGAATTCTGAGAGAATCCGAATTTCGCGCGGACGCTTGAAATCCGCAAGCCCTTTAAGGCAGGCAGCCATCACCTGTTCCTTGAGGTCTTTTGCCACAGCATCCTCACCACCAGGAACAAGCAGGAAGGCGACAGGCACCTCATCGAGCATCTTATCCTTACGCGCGACAACCGCACATTCAGCAATCCCCGGCACCGTCATGACGACACGTTCGATTTCAGACGCCGCAACATTCTCGCCACCGACCTTCAACATATCCTTGTCACGGTCGGCAAATCGGATGTAGCCGTCTTCAAGCAATTCCACACGATCGCCTGTAATAAAGAACCCGTTCTCGTCGAAACTTTCGGCGGTGGCTTGCGGATTGTTCAGATATTCCTTGAAAAGCGACAATCCGGGAATACCGCGAATGAGAAGAGCGCCAGTCTCACCAACTGCCGTTGGCGTCCCATCATCATTCATAATGGCAATTTCATAAGCCGTCCCTGGCTTACCGATCGTCATGGCGGGTGCAGGCAAATTCGGATCGGACACAATCCCGTGGGTGATGGTTTCGGTCATGCCCCACCAACCGATCGTGCGCACGCCGAAATGAGCATCGGTCGGCAAGGACGCAACTCCATTGCCCCACAACCGATAGAAATGCTTTTCCGGCACAGGTTGATCCAGAAGCGCCTTCGTGCAGAAGGGCACCATGGAAGTCCATGTGCATTTATGCTTGAGCGAAATGGGCCAGAAGCGCGAAGCAGAAAACCGCGGCTGCACGACAATCGTTCCACCAACCCAGAGGGTGGACAGCACCGAGTAGGACTGCGCATTGGTATGGAAGAGCGGCAGATAGACAAGGTGCACGTCTTCTGGACGAAGATCTTCGTGCGTGGCGCAGAGTTTTCCGCCCCACAGCGCATTGGCATGTGTCCAGACAACGCCTTTGGGGCGCGATGTCGTACCCGAAGTATATTGGATACCGACGTTTAGATCAGGGTCCGGCGCACGAAGCGGCGCATCACTCGCATCGCCGTACAGGTCAGCAAAACCTTCCGCCCCGGACGGCAAGGGATCGCCAGCTGCAGGCGCACCATTATCGGTCTCCGTCACCGCAAGCCATTTGATCACCAGGCAGCTTTCGGCAACAAGGGCGGCAAACTTCGGCTGCGTAATCGCGCCCACGACCGCCGCATGATCGGAAAAATAAGTCAATTCATCGGCGACGGAACGCGCATTCGTCGTCACCGCCACGGCGCCAAGATGCGCGCAGGCATACCAGGCGATGATGCTCTCAGGGCAGTTGTCGAGATGCACAAGCACCCGGTCACCCAACTGTACGCCGCGCGCCTTAAGGCCTGCTGCCACACGCTGGATGGCCTCATAGAAAGCCGCATAGCTCCAGGTCTGGCCCTCACCCTCGAAAGGTTCCCAGATGAGGAACGGATGGTCGGGCCGCTCCGCCGCATGGCGTGCCAAAAGATGCGCCACGTCAAAACCGGAGAAAGGATGAACCGCAGGGTTTAACAGAAACGGTCTCATGCCAACCCTGTCTTCAAAGCCTTCGCCGCCGACTTGACCGCTTCACGACCGACGTCCAGCACGCCTTGCAAATTGAAGAAACCATGGATCATGCCTTCATAATTGACATGTTCGGTAGGCACCCCCGCGGCTTTCAGAGCTTCCGCATAAGCACGGCCCTCATCGCGCAGAGGATCGAATCCGGCCGTCACAACATAGGCAGGCGGTAGACCGGCAAGCGACGTCGCCTTCAAAGGAGCAACGCGGGGATCGTTGCGATCCGTACCCTTCAGATAATGGTCGAAGAACCAGATCATGCCGTCGCGTTCGAGAAAATATCCGCTCTCATTTTCCTTATAAGAGCCGGTGTCGATATCCGTATCGGTCACCGGATAGATCAAAAGCTGAAGCGCGATACGCGGACCTTTTTCAGCCTTCGCAATCTGGGAAATGACCGCGGCAAGATTGCCGCCAGCGCTATCGCCCGCAACAGCGATACGTGTCGCATCGACGCCAATTGAAGCACCGTTCGCTTCAACCCACTTCAAGGCCGCATAGCAATCATCAACGGCCGCGGGGAATACATGTTCCGGCGCAAGGCGATAATCGACAGCAACGACCTTGCAACCCGCTTCATTTGCCAACGTCCGGCAAAGCGCGTCATGCGTTTCTAAATCGCCGATAACCCAACCGCCCCCGTGATAATAGACGAGCACGGGCAAAGCATCACTGCCTGCGGCAACTGGCGTATAGATGCGAACCGGAATCTCACCATCAGGACCAGGAATATTCCGATCCTCGACCTTACCGATAGCCACGCCCTGAGCGTCAAGCGTCGCGGCAATACCGCGATACATTTCACGCGCGTCTGGCACTGGCAAATCGATAATGCGCGGTGCCGGATTCTCCGCCATGCCTTCGAGCAAGGTTTTAACCTGAGGATCGAGTGTCATTTTTTTCTCCCTGTCTCCCGATTTTCTTTGGTTAGAGTTTTAACGGGGGGAATGGCTATCGCAAAGCCGCAAATGAAAACGCCTCGCCAGACTTTTGTCTGGCGAGGCGTTTCTGACTATTCGTCAATTCGAACTTAGTGAAGCAGATGGCCAGCCTTGCTGCGACGACCTTCAACCATATCCAGCACAACACCGCGCAATGAACGCCACGCGTCCGCCCGCAGGGTCTCGCCGATCATCTCCAGTTCTGCGACGGCAGATTCGGCATATTGGATCGCCTTGTATCCATGCGTATCCACCATGTAAGCGGCAAGCATGTTCAGTTCATTTTCGGTCATCATGTGGGCGACTGTCTCCGGCCAGATTGAATTTGACCGACACATCGCAATCAACATGCCAATTTCACCCACACACAAAATGCAACGAATACAACAACTTAGAAAACAAACACATAGCATCGCCCTGCCGGGCGGCAAAGCTTGCCCGGTCAGATTTCCCGTGACGCCAAAACTGACCTAGCGGGGCTCATTATAAGTCCCCTAACACGATTGCCGTCTGATCCACCATGGGACCCTCCTCAAAAATCATTCCGAACAAACATTTGGAAAGGCTCCAAAACGAAGTGAGGAGAAAAAATTCAGCCGGAGAAACCGCCACTATCGAGGAAGTCCTGCTCGGCCGGCGTTGTAACCCTGCCCAGAACACGATTGCGATGTGGAAAACGACCAAACCGCCGAATGATATCGGCATGTTCCTCAGCGGCCTTCATGACCTCGGGATTTTCCAACCGAGCAAAATAGACAAGCCCCTCTTCCTGCACCGCCATATCCTCGGAATGCATGTAGGGCATGTAAATCCAGTTGCGAACCGTCACTGGAATCTCAACATCGAAATGCCTGCGCACAGCCTCGCGCGCAAACGCGAGCGCCTTCGTATCCTGTGCCCAGGCACGATGATCCTCCCGGAACAAGTTCCGGGAGAACTGGTCAAGCACAATGATCAGGGCCAGCGCACCTTGAGGCTCACCCATCCACGAATCAAGTTTGCCAGCGATCGCCTCGTCATAAGTCTTGCCAAATCGCTGTCTAATTTCGACATCAAAGGCATCAGACTTTTTCCACCACTTCTCCCATCCGGCGCCAAACCAGAAGTCGAGAATATCGCGTGGCATCGCATGCAACATCGTTCTTCCAAATGACAGGGGTCAGTTGATCATCCGCCCACGGCCTTCCCAGAACGGCGCCCGCAATTCGCGCCGGAGAATCTTCCCAGAAGGATTACGCGGAAGAGCATCAACAAAATCAATCGATTTTGGCACCTTGTACCCGGCAATGCGCGTCTTCGCGAAGGCGATGATGTCCGCAGCGTCTGCTGTTTCACCCGGCTTCAAAACGACGCAAGCCTTGACCGCCTCACCCCAACGATCATCCGGCACACCGATAACGGCAGCGTCCGCGACCGCGGGGTGGCCGAAGAGAGCATTTTCAACTTCTGCGGGATAAACATTCTCGCCGCCCGACACGATCATGTCCTTCACACGGTCATGAATATAGAGATATCCATCGGCATCGAAATAACCCGCATCACCCGACGCAAACCAACCGTCATTGATCGAATCTCTTGTTGCTTCGGGCTTGTTCCAATAGCCCTTCATGATCGACGTCCCCTTGATCAGGATTTCGCCGACTTCACCCAGCGGTACTTCCTTGCCGTTTTCGTCAACAATACGGATTTCCGTGTCAGGGTTGGCGATACCGCAAGACCGCAGCTTGCCAAGCGCAGGGTCATGCGCATGCGGCGGCAAATGCGTGGCCG
>Ga0098044_1001141_pt1 | contig 13942 bp, 15 predicted proteins | sample 10_taG_FD_75053 | JGI IMG/M metagenome (GOLD analysis project Ga0098044, IMG submission 75053) | Marine viral communities from the Subarctic Pacific Ocean - 10_ETSP_OMZ_AT15264 metaG | ecosystem: Environmental > Aquatic > Marine > Oceanic | place: Pacific Ocean | collected 2015-01-16 | reverse complement strand
GGCAAAGACGGCCCAACCCCCTGAACAAGCACATGCAGCGAGGAGGGTGCCACCTGCTTAGGACAGGCACACCCTCCCCATTCGCCGCAACCGATTGTGCTACGGGTGGAGGTGAGGGGAATCGAACCCCTGTACCTGCGCACCTAACATATGATGACAACATGCCAACGCAACAGGTCGAAACCTATTCACCCCCGTGGCGCCTGTTGCGGAGGACGTCGCCTTACCGCTTTTTGGACAGGCAACGCTATGCGCAGGGACAGGCAACTCCTACACACACTACCTGTGTTTATGTTTCCTTTCAGGGACTTACACGGGCTTAGGAACCATGAGCACTCGTTCAGTTCCCACACAAGGATGTAGCCTTGCGCACCTGTGTCTACAACCACAGGCAACCCGACGCCACGCACCACATGGGTGCCGCTTGCAGCCTAAAGCCTATTTACCCTCGCTGCAACGAGCCTACACGCTACGACTCCAGAGCCATAGTCTCCAAATGCGTCTGCGCCCACTCCTGCACATCCTCCAACTGCTCCCAAACGTGGTTCAGCGTGGACGGGAGCGGCGTCCTATCCGCTACCACATCCGCCAACCACACAAGCGCACCCACCAGCGTGTCAACACCCTCATCATCCATGAACACGGCATACAAGCCCTCAGTTGCATCCACACACGTTACGTCAATCATCTCAGCACCTCCTGTGCATCGTGGAAACCAGAAAAAGTTCGACCTCCCCTTCTCTCTCTCTCAAGAGAGAGAGAGAGAGAGAAGGGGGCTTCACACGCTAGTACTGCCAAACGTCAACACCCGCTCATGCTGCAACCTCCTCATCCACGCCCTTGCGACCATGAGGGAAGTGGACAGCCTCCCACGCCTCCGCACTAGCCTCACAACCCTCATCGTCACAGTCGTGACCCTCATACTCGCAGGCGGTGGTGTGAACGCCGTCAACCTCATCCACACACATGCCTGCACTCCCGTAGGTACCACCAAACAACCCCTCAGCCAACACCCACTCCGCAAGCGTGCAGGTCTGTGAAGCATACAACTCCTCACTCCACGCTACACTCGCCCGTGGGTTCCGAATCTCAGCCATCTCCTGCGGGTCAGGCCAATCTTCCCAATCCAACACACGCCCCGCGTCATAGCCGAGCATACGCAGCAACTCCACCTCACCAAGCGTGTACCTGTCAGGCTCCAAAGCCGACTGTACGCGCCCAAGCATCTGTGGACAGTCCCACAGCGCCTGTGCAAACTCTGTCGTGGTCATAAACGCACCTCCGTACGTATCTACATGGGCAGGATTACCCATGCGTGTGCACACCCGCAGATGTACACACGCATGGGTGCGGCTCCCGAAGGAGCCGCACCCACACACACACTCGCTAGGCGGAGAGTCCGTGGGACTTTGCAGCCTCACGCACCCGCAGGACCTCGCCGCCCCAACCCTTCTCCGTGGCGATTGCCAACGCCTTGGCGATGGCGGCTGCACACTTGGGTGCGTCACCCTCGTTCATGGCCTGCGTTGCTGCCCCGAGAAACCCGTTCAGGCTACGGTAGTCATGCTTGTTCTTGGCCGACTTCGCCGCCTTCGACACGGGCACGTTGGGACGCTCCACGACGTTGGTCATCGTCGGCGTGTCCACCTTGGTGGACACCGTGGGCACCTGCTCGCTGACGCCGCTCAACGCACCGCACAGGGCGGTCAGAGCGTCGAACTGAGCGTTGGTGATGGTGATGGTCTTCATGGTTGGCCTCCTCAGCCTTGGTTAATGGGGGTTTCTCTTTCTATTCCCCATCAGAGATGGGGATAGAAAGATAAACCCCCATTAGATACTCTCTCCAACAAATCTATAGATTTGTTGGAGAGAGTAAAGTTGGGAATGGTTCTCAGTACTACGTACTGAGAACCATTCCCAGCCACCATCATTACAAATCTATAGATTTGTAATGATGGTGACAGTCCGACGACCAGCCAAAAACCACTCCATCTCTCAGTACTGTGTACTGAGAGATGGAGTGAATAAACGGGGTATCGCTTACAACTCCGTTGTAAGCGATACCCCACCAAACCAGAAAACGTTCTTATGACTGAGTAAGTACTCAGTCATAAGAACGAAGAACCAGCCAGCCAGCCAAACTTGCTTCGTAATAACTAACAGAGTTAGTTATTACTCAGCAAAAAGATGGGTTGCCGAGCCGTCCAGACGCCCGCATCATGCCTGCCCACATGCGTATGACCTGCCCCGACCCCCCTCGGGGGGGCACCCGTGCGTTTTGTATGTATTATATCTATTGAGGGGCAGATTGTGCAAAAAAAGAACCCCCTGTGGGGGGTTTGTGCGCTTGTATGCGCTATTGGTTATTTACTCAGTACCATTCCCCGTCGCTGGAAGGCGACGGGGAATGTTTACTCAGTACCAAGCACTTATGGGTTGAAGTGTCCCATTTTTGTTCATTGGGTTGGTACAATGCCCGTTTGGGACACCTGCGCTTACAATCAGGAAAGGGGTTTCATATGGCTCAAAACGGTGGCGGCAAAGGCTGGAAAACAGACGCAGACACAGGCAAACAAGTCATGCCGCCTGCATGGCGCAACTTCCTAGATTGGCTGCTAATGGGACCAGAGCGCGAACCGTACACGCAGAAAGCGTGGGCGGAGGCGAACGGAGTCCACGAGGACTCCCTGCGCCGATGGAAGCGCGACTCACGATTCATACGAGAATGGGACCGACGCGCTGCCGAACTCAACATTAACCCTGAAAGGGTTCAGAGCGTCGTAGATGCTCTTTGGCAGCGGGCGTCGGCGGGGGATACGAAGGCTGCGTCTTTGTATTTGCAGTATGTGGAGAAGTTTACGCCGAAGCGGCGTTTGGTTGTTGATGATGCGCGTGAGGTGGCTGGGATGTCTGATTCTGAGTTGGCTGATGCTTTGGAGTCTGAGGTTGTTGGTCTTAGGGCGGTATCGTGATTCCTGAGGATGAGGTAGAGTGGGAGGATGCGGATGAGGTGTTGTCCTGCGGATTGGAAAATCCTGAAATTTGTGAATCTTGCCAGTAGATGGCGGGAATGCAGCCAAGGTTATCGGGGCGGTTGCTGCTCTTGTTGCTGCTGTCGGCGGGTTTCTAGTGGCCGTTAGGGGAGATTCTCCAGATTCTTCGTCTGGGGGTGTGACTATTGTTTTGCGTGAGGTTGGCGATTACGAACGCTTTTTGGACGATAATCCCAGCCATTGGCGAGAGTGAGTTGTTTCGGTGAGTCGGCTGGGGGAATTGAGGCAGGAGGCTGAGTGGCGTAAATGTCAACGCAGCGAAGTCTATTTTTTGGAAAATTATTGGCATATTGCGCATCCTGCTCATGGCCGTATTTTATTCAAGTTGCGTGGGGCGCAGTCTGAGGCGTTGCGTCGGTGGGAAAGTAATCGTTATTCGTTGACTTTGAAGGCTCGTCAGATTGGGTGGACGACGTTGGTGTCTGCGCATCAGTTTTGGTTGGCGTTTTTTCACGACGATCAGAACATTATTGATTTGTCGCGTACGGAGCGGGAGTCGATTTTGTTGTTGAGGAAGACTAAGTACGGGTTTAAGCATTTGCCTGTGTGGATGGTTGAGCGGGGTCCGCAGTCGTTGATGGAGCATCAGCAACGCATGGGGTTTGATAATGGTTCTCAGATTACGTCGATGCCTTCGGCATCTGACCCTGCGCGTGGTGAGTCTGCTACGTTGGTGGTTGTGGATGAGTGGGCGTTCCTGCCGAACCCTGAGGAGGCGTGGGCGTCTATTGAGCCTGTTGCCGATGTGGGTGGCCGTATTATCGGGTTGTCTACTGCGAATGGGTCGGGGAATTTTTTTCATCAGTTGTGGAATGGGGCGTCTACGGGGAACAACAAGTTTGATGCTATGTTTTTTCCGTGGTCTGCGTCTGAGGATAGGGATGAGGCTTGGTATGAAGGTAAGAAGGATTCGATGTTGCCGTGGCAACTCGCGCAGGAGTATCCGACGAGTGCCGAGGACGCATTTGTTCGTTCTGGTAATCCTGTATTCGATCTTGACGTTCTTAACGATATGCGTGTGCATGTTCGACAGGGTGTTGACGGCTATCTCCATGAAGCCCCGAAGAATGTTTTGGAGTTCCGATGTTGACGGTGTGGGAGCGTCCTGAGCGTTGGTCGGGGTATGTTTTGGGTGTGGATACTGCTGAGGGGTTGGGGCATGGCGATTATTCGTGTATTCAGGTTATTGATGTTAAGAAGGGTGAGCAGGTCGCTATCTGGCATGGGCGTATTCCGCCTGATGAGTTGGCTACCGAGGTGTACCGTTTGGGGTTGTGGTATGGCAATGCTCTTTGTTGCGTTGAGGCCAATAACCACGGTTTGACGACGATTACGGTGTTGCGCCAGTTGGGGTATCCGAATATGTATCGTCGTCGGGCGTTGAATCAGTCTTCTCAACGTATTTCGCAGGAGTATGGGTGGAAAACGTCGCGTACGTCTAAGCCGTTGATGATTGATGATTTGGCGAAGGCTTTGAAGAATGATGAACTGATTTTGCATTGTGATCCTACGATTGCAGAGTTGCGTACGTTTGTGCGTAATGAGCGCGGGTCGATGTCTGGTTCGCCGTATGATGATCGGGTTATGGCGTTGGCGTTGGCTAATCAGATGCGCAAGTTTGCGTATGTGCCTGAGTATGTGCAGCATGTGGATGATACGTGGACGTTTGATTGGTGGATGAAGCAGATTCCGTCGGGTGCCCCAACGGATGATACTATTGGTACTTATCTGTCTCGTGGGACAGCATAAGCATTCTTGTAGGACATACTGAACAAAGGAGAGTCCTATGGCAATTGGCCGAATGGCTAAGTACAATGACGTTGGTGCAGGCGGTAAGCCCATTTTGGGCAATACGTCGATGCTGTCCAATGGTCCCGCCCGACCGGGCGGGTCGCAGAAGGCCACTGTCGGTTTGGGCAAGGATAAGGCTCACCGTGGTGATAAGGCTGCGGGGACTCGTCCGCGTTCGACGCCTAAGAACCAGCATGGTTTGAGCGGCAAGGTTGAGCCTGCTTCCAAGCAGCCCGACTCTGCTATTCGTTGATTCTGCCTGCTGACGCTTCCTATACGGAATTTTGTGACTACATCGTTGGACAGCGGGGTCCGCTGTCTGACGATGAGTTGCAAAATATGTGGGAGTTTCGTCAAAAGACGTTGAGTTTGACGGTTGTGACTGGGCGCGGGTACCGTTCCCAGTTGCCGCCCGATGAGCAGCATATGACGTTGAAGGAACGCGAACAGAAGATACTATCGGAAGCGCGTGCAGCGGGGAAAGACCCCGTGTACGTTGGGCGACGTTGGGTGTAGGTTATGGCACGAAAGAGCCGCTCGGAGCGGTACGAGAACACTAAAGAACGCTTGGAGATGGCGAAGCGTTGGCGCCACGACGAGGGTTACGAGGACAAGTGGCGTCGCATGATCGACTTGTACCGTGGTAAGACATATTGGGATATTGGCGGTGTTGGCCTTCCCACAGACCGCATTTCGGTCAATTTGGCGTTTTCTACGATCAATGTGATTGGGCCAGCGGTTGCGGTGAACAATCCGAAGATCACGGTGACTGCCAACAGGCAGGAAGACGCTGATCGTGCTGTTTTTGTTGAAGCGGTTGCAAATTATTTGTGGCGTCACTACGACTACCGTAAGCCGTTTCGCCGTACGGTCAAAGATTTTTTGATTATCGGCCACGGCTGGTTGAAGGTTGGTTGGAAGTTCGTTGAGGAGGAGCGGCGGTTGTCGGGGGAGGAAATGGACGACGATTACGCCCAGTCTGTTAGCGAAATTACCGAATTTGCTGCTGAAAACCCTGAGTTGGGGGGCCAACTGCCAACAGACGACGATATTATAGCGTCGATTCCGTCTACGCAGATGGAAATTATTGCGGATCAGCCGTTTGTGGAACGTATTTCGCCATTCGACATGTTTGTTGACCCCGAAGCAACCTGCTTAGAAGATGCTAAGTGGGTTGCACAGCGTATCGTGCGTCCGATTGAAGAGGTTCGACGCGACAAGCGATTCCGCAGAAGCGTTCGGCAGAATCTGCAAGCCGATTCTGGCTTGAAGATTCGTTGGGAAAACGACGACGAACGCGACCAGTACTCTGACCTGATTGAGCGGGTCACACTGTACGAATACTATGATATTGAAGAGGGGCTGTTGTCGGTTTGTGCCGACGGGGCCGACGACTACTTGCTTGATCCGACTCCGATGCCATACGATTTCGGGCATCCGTATATTCTGCTCCGCAACTACGATATTCCTGACGCATTCTATCCAATGGGCGACTTGGAAGCCATTGAGTCGCTACAGGAAGAATTGAACAAGACTCGCACGCAGATGGTTAACCATCGTAAGCGATACGCACGCAAGTATCTGTACCATGAACGCTCATTTGGCCCCGAGGGCCGAGAAGCGTTGGAATCTGATGAAGATGGACGGTTTGTTCCCGTTGTGGACGAGAACAGGCCGCTGGGTGAAATTGTGGTACCGTTACCGCAGGTGCCCTTGGCTCCTGAAATGTATAATCATTCTACGATTATTGAAAATGATGTAAACACTGTCAGCGGCGTATCGGAATACGCCCGTGGGCAGATGCCTGAGATTCGTCGTACAGCAACCGAGGCATCAATTATTGCAGATGCAGGGAATGCGCGTGCTTCTGACAAGTTGGCGATGGTCGAAATTTGTATTGGCGAGGTGGCCCGTCACGTTATCCAGTTGATGCAGCAGTACATGACCCGTAACCAGATGGTTCGTATCGCGGGCAAGAACAGCGAGCAGCATTACGTCGCGTACACGCGAGATGACATTATCGGTGAATACGATTTCAGCGTTGAGGGTGGCTCAACGCAGCCGTTGAACGAAACGGGTCGTCGCCAGCAGGCGATTTCGTTGATGAACGCCTTGGCTCCATTGGTCGGCGTGATTATTGACCCTGCCGAGTTGGCACGGTATGTGCTTTCGTACGGATTTGGGATACAAGACCCCGACAAGTTTTTGGTGCAGCAACAGCCAGCGATGCCTCCGCAGGGTGGGCCTCCACAGGGACCACCTCCGCAGGGGCCACCTCCACAGGGTATGCCGCCGCCGCCGATGGCGGGCGGCATGGGTGGCCCACAGCCGCCTCCGCAGCAAGTGTTTGAGGCTACGGGTGGAGTACCGCCCGAATTGTTGGCCCAATTGCAGAATCAGATGGGTTTGGAACTACCAAATCTATAATTTGGGACACTATTTTCTTTACAATAGGAATAACCGAAAGGATTCCACATGGAAAATGAAACGATGGAACTGGGCACCAGTACTCCTGAACTTTCAAATGAAGCAACTTCAGAACAGGGGGCGCACGCCGTTAAAGTTAATGGCGAAACGCACCTTGTATCTATGGAGGAACTTCAGAGCGGTTACCAACGTCAGGCAGATTACACCCGTAAGACGCAGGACTTGGCCCGCGAACGCGAGAGATTGGCTCAAGGTGAGGCAATCGTGCAAGCATTAGAATCTGATCCCCGTGGGGCTATCACTGCTTTAAGTGATGCCTTTGGGGTCAGCGGCGGCAACCAATCCCCTCAGGACTTTGAAGACGTTGAGGATTTGGACCCCGAAGAAGTTCGCTTGCGACGAATTGAAACATCCATTGAAACTCAAGAACGAGCGAAAAGACAGGACAATTTGCAAAAGGATTTGCACAGACTCCGCCAAAAGTACAATACCAACATTAACGAGAGTGAACTATACGCACACGCTCTTCGCAACAACATAGGCAATTTGGAAGCCGCTTACACGCACATGACCTACGGGTCAATGCAAGATAGGGCTAGAAATGCTGATATTGTGGAAGAGAAGCGGGCTGCGAACGTGGTCGATTCGACTACGGGAGGTTCGACCTCGGATAATGTTGAGCGTGCTGTCGGCGCGGTGTCTTCGATCCGTGACGCTTATCGTCTGGCTTTAGAAGAAGCAAGCAACTAACCAACTATATACGAAAGGGGTGATTCAACATGGCAGGAAATGATAATTTCGATCAGATTCTATCAACCACGTTGAAGAACTACATCCCTAAGTTGACGGACAACATCTTCTCTGCCCGACCACTGTTTTACGCGCTGACCAATGGACAGACCATTCGGCGCATTAGTGGTGGTGCAAAGATCGTTGTTCCGCTCATCTATGGGACCAACAGCACCGCTGCCTCGTATAGTGGATCGGATACCATCTCCACGACTGCTCAGACTGGCATTTCTGCCGCTGAGTACGACTGGAAGCAGTACGCGGTCACTATCACGATCAACGGTATTGAAGAAGCAAAGAACAACGGCGAAGCCGAAATCATTGATCTGCTGGAAGGCAAGATCATGCAGGCTGAGGAAACCGTCATTGAGAACATGAACACCATGTTTTGGGGTGATGGCACGGGTAACAGCAGCAAGGACTGGATTGGTCTGGATCTGATTGTTACCAAGCCCAACACAGCCCTCGGTGGGATTGATCCGACTGATACGGGGAACTCTTGGTGGGCATCGACGGAAACCGACGAAGGTGGCGCTTTGGCACTTGCTACAATGGCAAATGTCTACAACACCGTTTCAGTCGGCAACGACCAGCCAACCATCCTGATCGGCACGCAGGCTGTATACGAGTCCTATGAGGCTCTGCTTCAGCCGCAGTTGCGGTATTCGGATGCTGGTACGGCAGACGCTGGATTCCAGAATCTGCTTTACAAGGGCGCACCCGTCACATTCGACAGTGCTTGCACTTCAGGAGAATTGATGTTCCTGAACACCAAGTATCTGCGCCTTGTGGCTCATTCGGACGTTTGGTTCAAGCCAACACCGTTCGTGCGGCCCACCAATCAGGATGCGCGTTACGCGCAGATTTTGTCTTACGGTAACTTGACTTGCAGCAACCGCGCTCGTCAGGGTTACATGTTTGGCATTACCTGATAACAATTTGTTTGTGGGGGCGGAAGTCCCGCCCCCACAAACTGTCTAGCAGAATGGAAACAAATGGTACGCCATAGCGTTCCCGCGCTTGCATCCCGACCCGACGCTATCCCAGCAGGGTCGGTTGGCGCTCCTCCCGCCACGTATGCGATGGGGGTCGCTAAAGGCGCCCGTTTGGTGGCAGGGGTTTCAGAACTCGTTGACGAGTGGGAACCCCCTCAGACCACACTTTGTTCTGCTTTGACCCGCAGCGGGGCGGCGTGTAAAGCGCGCCCCGTTGCTGGGTCTGTTCTCTGTGCCTCACATACACGACAGGCGGCAAAGGCGGTACTCTAATGGCGATGACTATTAAACAGATGCGGGACCAAATCCGCTCTGTTATCGACATCGACTCCACCGACGTATCGGACACAGTGCTTGACACCATGCTGGGGCAGGGTTTCGACACTATCGTTTTCAGCGAGAAGCGTTGGCCGTTCTTTGAAACCACAACGACCTTTACCACCACATCTGGAACAAAAGACTATACGTTGGCTTTCATCGGGGCATCGGTTACACAGGGGCTACGAGAAATAGCGGCAATCCGCACCGACGACCATGTACTAGCGTACGTTGGAAGAGATGCAGCAGAATTCAGTCATCCGTTGGATGTCTCTACTTCGGGTGAACCGTGGGAGTACAGTATCTGGAACGACACCGTACGATTCTACCCGACTCCTGACAGCGACACCCTAACGGTTACTGTACGCGCTATCCGCAACCCGACCGCTTTCGGTAGCGGAACGGGTGACGATACGGAACCTGATCTACCTGACGCTTTCCATCCTATTCTCGCTACCTACGGGTTGGCGAAGGCATATTTGCAGCAGGAAGACCCGCTGATGGCGAGTCAGTACATGCAGCAGTTTCAGATCGAACTTGACAATGTGGCACGCAGGTATGCTGACACGCCTGCACCTCAACCAATGATCGCTAATTCCCGCACAAATACCCGCTATTTGGCGGGGTATGGGGCGTTGCGGTATGCAAGCACGGGTGGGATTGTTTGGTAACTCGTTATGGCTAAACGCGACTTCAGGTTGGCGACATTAGAATCATTTGCGGGTGGCCTGAATTTGCGGGCAGATCAGTTCGACCTTGCCGAAAACGAATCCCCCGACATGATGAACGTCAGTGTCGATCCCCGTGGCGGGGTCGCCATGCGAAACGGCATCGACCGACGTAACTCTACGGCTTTGAGTGCTGATGTAAAGGGCATTTGGGGCTTCCATACTGACGGTGCCACAAACCAGTTGATGGTCAACTACGGTACCGCCGTTGCCCACTCTGCGAGTGGCGACTTTACCGCTTTCACAAATATTACGGCGCGAACTGCGGGTTCGCGCGTATACGGGGTTACGTTCAATAACGTCGCATACGGTGTCTCATACGACAAGGTGTCGTTCAAGTGGGACGGTTCCACAGACGCCGACTTGGGAACTACAATTGACGGTTCCTCAGGGAATATGCCGAAGGCGCAGTATATTGCGGCATGGAACAACTTTGTTTGGGTCGGCAACACGTACGAAAGCGGCAACACCAAGTTTCGTTTACGTTGGTCGAACCTGAACGATGCCGAAAAATGGTCGGCATCCGACTATGTGGACATTGATAAGGGCGAACACGGTGACTACATCACTGGGTTGGTTCCCCACGGCGACCGTCTGGTCGTGTTTAAGAACAACAGCGCGTATGCCGTATTCGGCTTCGACTCCGATTCTTTCCAAGTAGTTCAACTATCGAACACAGTTGGCTCAGTAGCACTTTCCAGCCCCGTGTCCACCCCCTATGGGGTATTCACATGGCACGGACATCAAGGCGTCTACCTATATGACGGGGAACGGTTCCATTGGGTGTTCCACAAGTTACAGCCCGCCATTGACGACGGACGCATCTCGTTTACGAATCCGCCCCAGTTGGCATGGGCCAACAACCGTCTGTACGTATCGGTTGATTGGACTGCCAGTGGTGCTTCTACGGTACGACGCACACTGGTATATGATCCATCGTTGGGTGAGAGCGGCGCATGGACGACGACAGATATTGACGCGGGGCCGCTGTATGCGTATCGGCCTCCGAACTCTACTCCGATTGCAGTCGGTGGCTGTGTTGCAAACACAGGCAGCGTTATTCAGATGGATGCAGATGACACACGGGTTACAGACCGCTACCTTGCCTCCACGGAAGTCCACATTGATTCTCACTTTACAACCCCGTGGGTAACGACAAAGAACCCAATTGTTAAGAAACGGTGGGGTAAAGCCCGCATGGTGACGCTGGCTAAATCGGCTATTACGTTGGGTGTAAGCATCTATCGTGACTTTGATAAGGCACAGGCGTATAAGGCATTCGACGTTGTGGTCGCGGGCCGCGACTCAACGTCTGTATGGAACACCGCTGAGTGGGATGACAACGAAGCAGGTTCAGCAGAATTGGCGTTGTGGGCCGCTGACGCAGAGGCAGTTGTGACTGATGTTAAGCGTTTGCCGACAATCGGGACAGCGCAGGCAGTAAGTATGCGGATTGACGGTCCAAAATTGACAAATCATACGTGGGAAGTAAACGCTTTAGCGTTTACGTACCTTCCACGCCGACTAAGGTAGATAAATGGCAGTATTAGGAGTAACGAATACGTTCTCGTCGGGCACCGCAATCGTTGCCTCGCAGATGAACACCAACTTTGACGACATCGAAGCATTCGTCAACACTACGCCCGGAGTTTTACAACTCACGGGCGGTACTGTGACGGGTGCTGTTCAGTTGAACAACACTTTGACGTTGGGGTCGTCGGGTGCTGGGCATGATGTCATCCTGTGGGGTGACACCGCAGGTGACTATTTCTGGTATGACGCTGATACGAACAAGTTGGTTCTTGAGGGTACGAATGGTACGACGGCGTTGGATGTTTCTGATGGCAATGTTGTTATCGGTGATGGCACCCTGACGGTGGGTTCTGATGGTGCGGGTGAGGATGTTACTTTCTATTCTGATACCGCAGGTGACCATTTTGTGTGGGATTCGTCCGCTGAGAAATTGACGATTACTGGTACTGCCGCCGCGACTGCGTTGGATATTGCAGATGGTAACGTCACAATCGCTGACGATCTTGACGTTGACGGCACTACAAACCTTGACGCTGTAGATATTGACGGTGCAGTCCAGATTGACGGGACGGTAACTGTCGGTGTGGACGGGACCGGCTTCGATGTCAAGTTTTTTGGTGACACCGCCGACAGATACATGGAGTGGGACGAGTCAGCGGACACGGTGGCGATTCGAGGTACATTCACGCAGAAAGATGGCTGGGCGTATCTGGGGTCGATCAATGCGTCAGGATTGTATCCAACAGCAGGTAATCATCTGGCTGTCGGATGGAACTCAACAGGTGGTCAGCGGGATGTTTCCTTTTGGAACACAGATACAGGCGGAGGTTCAGATTCGTTCAACTGGAAGCAGTTGACGGATACGTCTGCTGAGACAACCTTGATGATTCTCAAGTCCAGCGGGGTCGTAAGTATCGGTCCCAATGCGGGAACCCGCCTCAACGTGAAAACGTCGGCGACGACTGAGACTGAACTTCTGCACGTTACGGGTGCATGGTCTGTTGCGGATCGTATGGGGTACATCTGTGGTACAACTTCCACCGATGGGGCGATTCTTGCCCGTCTTGGTTTGGGAACCTCTATCAATGGGTCTAACAACAATGACGGCGGGTTTGTGTTCCAGACTTCCACGGCGGCTAATAGCAGCGGTGGGGGTTTGACTGACCGTATGGTTATTGACCACGTTGGTAACGTCGGTATCGGGACCACTAGCCCGTCTGCGGAACTGCATGTCAACGGATCGCTCCACTTGGAGGGCGACGCCGTTGGCAGTATTGTTATGAGTGCAACTTCGGGTCGTGAACTATTGCAGATCAGGTCAATCTCGGGTGGCCTCACGGATGGCGCTGGCATGAACTTCTATGGCGATGGCGACTCATCGCATCCCGACAAAATCTTTATTTACAACGGTAGTGCTACGCCGACGATGGCTATGTTGCCAAGCGGTGCTGTCGGCATCGGCCTCTCCGCACCTGCGTACCTTTTAGACTTGGACGACTCCACCGACGATGCTGTTCCTTTGCATGTGGAGATGTCATCGGGTGGCACGGCCAACCAGTACCTCGTTCGCTTCTCCCGTAATGGGGGGTTGATGACTAACGGCATCTATTGCGACACAGGAACGGCCTATTTCGGGACGCCTTCTGATGAGCGTACCAAGCGCGACATCGCCACCATTGATCCATCTGATTCACTTGCTGCCATTACGGCGTTGCGCCCCGTGGATTTCCGCTTTATCACTGACCCAGATGACGGTGAGATTCGTAACGGGTTGATTGCTCAAGAGGTTGAGTTGGTGATTCCTGCGGCAGTCCACACGGTCGTTGATTCGGAACCGCGTAAGGAAACTGTGTCGGTGCCGCGCACCGAGATGATCTACGAGGTTGTGTCGACGCCACGCACTGAGTCTGTCGTGGACGACGACGGCAACGAAACCACTATCCCTGTCTTGGACGAGAACGGCGACCAGATTATTGACGAAACCAAGACGAGTCGGGATGCACCTGTCTTGGATGACAATGGTGACCAGATCATTGACGACGTTGTGATGCCTGTATCGGGTGATGACGGGAAGCCGATTATTGATGTTACGGGTGACACCAAGATGATGGAATGGAACGCCTTGACCTCCCACATGATCGGTGCCATCAAGGAACTCAATACCCGTCTTGAAGCCGTTGAAGCCGCGTAATGGGTATCGAATGGGTCGGAGCAATCGGCGCTACAGCAGCAGCGATAGTGACTGGCCTGTTCAATCTGGTACGCAAAACTGTGCGGGAAAACACGGAACAACATGCGCTGAACCAAG
>Ga0098044_1001139_pt1 | contig 13954 bp, 13 predicted proteins | sample 10_taG_FD_75053 | JGI IMG/M metagenome (GOLD analysis project Ga0098044, IMG submission 75053) | Marine viral communities from the Subarctic Pacific Ocean - 10_ETSP_OMZ_AT15264 metaG | ecosystem: Environmental > Aquatic > Marine > Oceanic | place: Pacific Ocean | collected 2015-01-16 | reverse complement strand
TCGCCCCCTATAAAGTGAAAACATGGGAAAGCATCCCCGCGAACATGAAAGATGAAAGCGGACTTTGGTACGCTGACTATTTCGGCATTGTATCTTTCGGCGTGAACCTGTCAGTCGTGAAGAATGCCCCTCGAAGCTGGGCCGATCTGAAAAAGCCTGAATATAGGGGTATGGTTGCGCTGAATGGCAGCCCGCTCGGCGCGGGAGCAGCCTTTGCAGGTGTCTTCGCCGCAGCGCTCGCCAACGGCGGCTCTCTTGACGACATCGCGCCCGGCGTGACCTTTTTTGCCGAACTCGCGGCCAATGGAAATTTCACGCCGGTCGCGGCAAGTCCCGCGAGCCTGACCTCGGGCCAAACGCCCATCGTCATCAACTGGGATTACCTTAATCTTGCGCAAGCGACAAAAGCGCATGGCATCACCGAAGTGACGACCATCATTCCTGAAGGTGCCACACCATTCGGTAATTATTATTGTCAGGCCATTAGCCGCTATGCGCCACATCCATCCGCTGCACGCCTCTGGATGGAATTCCTCTATTCGGACGAAGGCCAGCTTCTCTTTCTCGAAGGCTATGCACATCCCGCGCGCTTTGCCGATTTGATGGACCGCAACGTCATTCCCGAAACACTGCTGACTCAACTTCCTCCCGCTGCTCACTACAAGGCCGTGCGCTTTCCAAGTATCGATCAATCCGCCAGGGCGCAAAAAATCCTCGGAGCGGAATGGACCAGACAGGTCCGCACATGATCCGCGCTGTCATGCGTCGCTGGCGAAGGTGGTCATTGCCGGCTCTTTTCGTCGCGCCACTGATCCTTTTTATTCTGGCCTTTCTGATATTGCCCTCGCTGCAACTTCTGCTGTCGGCCTTTAGTGACGGGAATGGCGGCCTCACTCTTACCTATCTTGCGAGCCTTCGAGACAGCCGCACCGCGTTTGAAAACTCCATCCTGCTTTCAGCTGCCTCTGCAACAGTGGGGACCGTCATTGGCGGCATCGCCGCCTATCTTGTCGGCGGTAAGAACAGCCCCGTCAGACCTTACGTCACCGCCTTTAGCGCTGTTGCGGCCAATTTCGCAGGCATACCTCTTGCCTTTGCCTTTATCGCCACGCTTGGCAGCCTCGGCATGATCACTCTATGGCTTCGTGAAATTGGCATTGACATCTATCGCCTCGGCTTCAACCTCTACGGCTTACCGGGCCTCGTTCTCGTCTATGCCTATTTTCAGATTCCGCTGATGCTGATCGTCATCTCGCCTGCCCTTGAAGGCTTGCGCAAGGAATGGCGCGAAGCGGCCGAAGGGCTGGGGGCGACATCTGGTCAATATTGGCGCATGATCGGACTGCCGATCCTCTTGCCCTCGCTCGCTTCCGCCTTCGTCCTTCTCTTTGGCAATGCCTTCTCAGCCTATGCGACCCCCTATGCACTCACGTCAGGGGCGCTTGCACTCGTTCCCATTGAGATCAGCAATGTCCTCTCCGGGAATGTCATGCTTGAGCCACAGGCGGGAGCGGCCCTAGCGATTGGTATGATCTCGATCATGGCAATCGTCATGCTGATTCATGCATTGGCTTCACACCGTCTAAAAAAATGGACGGGGCAATGAGACTCGGATCAATGAATCTGGGAAAAAAACTCTTCCTCGCACTGACTGCGCTCTATTTCACCATTCCGCTTGTGGCGACGAGTCTCTTCAGCCTGTGGGAAGGAGGCAATCGGTACGGATTTAGCGGATACATCTCGCTTTTCCATCAGGACGAACTCTGGACAAGTCTGTCGCTCTCCTTCGAACTTGCCATTGAAACCGTCTTCGCAAGTCTTGTGCTTCTGGTGCCGGCTATTTTCTGGATGCATTTGCGCTCGCCTCGACTGAAGGCACTCTTCGATGTGATCTCCGCACTGCCTTTCGTCGTGCCGCCCATTGTTCTTATCGCCGGCATGTCGGCTCTTTACACAGGCCCCGACTGGCTCATCTCCACACCGCATTACCTGGTCATTCCATACGTCGTGATGGCGTTGCCCTATACCTATCGCACGCTTGATGTCGGCCTTGCCGCTCTCGACCTCAAGACACTGAGCGAAGCAGCGCAAAGTCTGGGCGCTGGATGGTGGGCCCTAATTTTCCGCGTCGTTCTGCCTAACCTCACCACAGCTCTTATCGGCGCCACGCTTCTATGCATCGCAATCACCATGGGCGAATTTACTTTCGCTAATATCCTTCTCTTCAAAACCTTTGCCGTCTTCATCGCCCAAATCGGCCAATCCAACCCGACGGAAGCTGCAGCTCTCACACTGCTGAGCTTTTTGATCACATGGATCGCCATGATGGGCGTGTTGCTCACTGGACGAGGACGCGCGGAAATTGGCGGAACACGTTGATGGGCTATCTGGAAATCGAAGACATCTCCAAACGATATGGCGACCGCACGGTGCTGAACCATGTCTCTCTATCACTCAAACCCGCCGAATTCGTCTCCCTGCTCGGGCCATCTGGCTGCGGAAAGACGACATTACTCAGGCTCATTGCCGGCTTTGAAACACCCGATGCTGGCAAACTCATGCTGCTATCTCAAGACCTCGCGGCCATTCCCGCAGCACAACGCAACCTGGGCATGGTTTTTCAGGCCTATAGCCTTTTTCCAAACATGACAGCCCTGGACAATGTGCGGTTCGGGCTACGCATCCGCAAACTTGGATCGAAGGAACAAATTTTGCGAGCGAAAGACATGCTCGCACTGGTCGGCCTTGCCGACCACATGCATAAGTTCCCTTCTCAAATGTCTGGCGGCCAACAACAACGTGTTGCACTGGCGCGTGCGCTGGCAATCCGCCCCGCGCTCCTGCTTCTCGATGAACCCTTATCAGCGCTCGACGCCAAGGTCCGCGTGCAGCTTCGCGACGAGATCCGGAATATCCAGCGCGAGGCAGGTGTTGCAACCGTCTTCGTGACCCATGACCAGGACGAAGCTCTTTCCATTTCTGATCGTGTCGCTGTGATGCACGATGGGGCCATCGCCCAGATCGGGAACGCGGCATCGGTTTATGGTGCACCCGAGGATATTTTCGTTGCCCGCTTTATCGGCATATCAACAGAACTGGAAGGCACGGTTGCAGGCAACAACACGGTCGAGATCAACGGCATCGCCGTCCCCGCCCCGCAAGCAAAAGGTCTCCCAATGGGTGCTGCCGTTCGCATCCTGATTCGACCAGAAAGCGTAAAACTTAGCCCCGCCAACACCATGTCGAATTCTGCTCTCGCTGGTCACGTAACTGGCGAAACATTCCTCGGCGCGACTACGCAACTTAAAATCGCACTTCCAAAGGGCGATACCCTTATCGCAACACTGCCCACAATCGAAGCTGCGAAATTTCCGCCCATGACCCCCGTTGGCGCGACATGGGCGCCGGAAGCCTCCCACCTCTTTCATATTGACGGCCGCAGGGTCGCGATCTCCTAAATCGCAAACTCCATTGATCGATTTCAACCGGTGATGAAAATAGCTGCACCATTTAGCCCGACCACAAACAAAAACCCGCCAGATCGATGACCTAGCGGGTTAATTTTGGTTGCGGGGGCAGGATTTGAACCTGCGACCTTCAGGTTATGAGAACGTCAAACGCCCTTTCGCCACACCTCGCCAAGTCGCGCCACACACACTCAAGTGATTGATTCATTTGACATTTTCATCCTCATGCCTACGCTGACTTTTGTTGAGGGACTCACGGATTTCGCCCTCAAATGCTTCCATTTTGCTTCCAGAAATCCGGGGCGAAGAGATGACAAAGATCAGTAAACGGACAGTCGATATCCTCAAACCACGCGAGCAGGATTACTTTGTCTGGGACGAAGAACTGAAGAACTTTGGCATCCGCGTCCTACCAAGCGGACAGAAGACCTTCCTAGTTCAATACCGAAATGGAGGCCGCACCCGACGTGTCAAACTTGGCCGCTATGGAGCCCTCACAGCCGACGAAGCCCGCAAAGAAGCACACGCCGTTTTGGGTAAAGTCGCCAAGGGCGAAAACCCAGCCGAAATGATCAGCACCTATCGCCGTTCATCTTCGGTCGCCAAAGTCTGTGACCGCTTCTATACCGACCATGTACTCTTACGCTGCAAGCCGTCCACACAACGCGAATATCGCCGCTGCCTTGATATCTTTATCAAACCGAAATTTGGCGCGCACAAGATTACCGACATCACCAGGGCCGATGTATCGGAACTTCACCATGAGCTTAGGGATAAGCCCTATCAAGCAAACCGCGTCCTCCAGGTTCTTTCAAAGCTCTTCAATTTGACGGAGGTTTGGGGCTTGCGTCCGGATGGCTCTAACCCATGCCGCCATGTACCTAAAAACCGCGAAAACAAGCGCGAGCGATTTCTCTCCCCTTCCGAAATCCAAAAGCTGTTTCAAGTCCTGGACGAAGCGGAACGCGACGGCAGCGAAGGCCACCATGCTTGCGCTGCCTATCGACTTCTTTTGCTGACAGGGTGCCGCTTAGGTGAAATCCAAACGCTTAAGTGGGACTATATTGATGGCGACTATATGCGCCTGCCCGACAGTAAAACGGGCGCGCGGAAAATTCCGATCGATCAAACCATCAAGCTCGCCCTAGGGCGCATCAAGCGCCTGACTGACAATCCTTACGTCATTGCCGGTAAAGTCGAAGGTCAACACCTAACAGACCTACAGCACCCTTGGCAGCGCATCCGCTTACGCGCGAACCTCGAAGGCGTCCGTATCCACGACTTGCGTCACACCTACGCCTCTAAAGCAGTGAATTCCGGCCTACCTATACAAATGGTGGGCAAGTTACTGGGCCACACGCAACTCCAGACCACCATGCGCTACGCGCATCTGGCAGACGAACCCATCCGCCAGGCCGCGGCTCAGGTCGCCTCAGGCATGGGTGAACTCATGAGCCCTGCGTCTCAGACTGAGCCCCTGCCGTCAGGCCCCAGCATGACCGGAAATGTCGTCAGCTTTCCTGGGCGGCCCAAGGGCCCTCAAATTCAAAACTCAAACAGCCTATAGGACCCTATAGAATGTGTATAAAAACACACCAAAATCTTGACTTACCCCCCTATAGTGTGTATTTATACGCATGAAGAGCCGGGACATTATCAAGGCGCTTCAAAGTGCCGGTTGGGTCGAAGTCGCCCAGGCGGGAAGCCATAAGCAGTTCAAACACCCGGACAGGCCCGGACGCGTGACGGTCCCTCACCCGAAGAAGGACCTACCGCCTGGCACAATCCGAAGCATTGAAAAGCAAAGCGGCCTAAAGCTGAGGTAAGCGACATGACGACCTATATCGCGATCATCCATAAAGAAGCCGATAGCGACTATGGCGTGTCGTTCCCCGACTTTCCCGGCTGCGTCTCGGCAGGCGCTACCCTTGAAGAAGCCCGCGCAGGTGCAGCCGAGGCGCTTGGCCTTCACATCAAGGGAATGGAAGAAGACGGCGAGACAATCCCCAAGCCCTCGAAACTCGACGACATCATGAAGCATCCCGATTTTGCCGATGGTGTCGCTGTGCTTGTCGACGCGCCCAAAATTACAAAGGCGATCCGCGTGAATATCACCGCGCCGGAAGATGTCATGCACACAATTGACGCCTATGCCGAACAGCACGGCTATACGCGTTCGGGCTTTCTTATTCAGACAGCGCTTGAAAAAATTCGCGCCGCCTAAATGTATCCGCCTAAAGGAATTTTCTATAAACCGGTCCTATAGAAATTCGCACTAGTGGCGAGCTTCCAAATTGCCTTTAGACAATCTGCATCAAGCCCTTTCCAAAGCCCGTTTCTCCTATAGAAAATTTGCGCGCTTTTGAACGAATCCCTATAGGACAAATTCAACAACATCTTTGCGCCGACGCACTCAACGCCCTATAGGGCGTTTACTCAATTCCCTATGGAAGTATCGCGCCAAAGAACTCGCGAATACGCGCACCCCTAACGCGACATTTACTCAAACGCATATATGGCCAACAACCTAGAGCTTGAAGATGACCGAAGAGAATTGGCTTGCGCCAAAGAGAAAGTCCTACTTCGACAAAAAGCAAGTGGCTGCGCTCATACAAAAATACAAACTTAAAAAGAAGTTTGGAAAATACCCCCTAATCGATCAGCTCAATCTCTGCGCCGATTTCTATTTCCGACATAAGCGCGGAATGGATTATCAGCAGCCCGTCAAATCAATAAGAAAAGAACTGGAAGAAATTGAGGCTCTATCCAAAGACCTCAAAGAGAAGCTGACTGCGCACCAAGAGCCCGATGATCTAGACGGCGGCGCGCAATATATGCTGGGGCAAGTCGCAAGACAGTTTTCACAGGAAGCGTTTATTCAAAAAGTAAAAGAGGGAGACGACGAAAAAATAGGTATCCATTCCGTGCCTCTGTCTCATGGTCTATTCGCGACCAGCCTAAACATTGGGGATCAGGGAAGCATCCAAATCACCTACGAAATGGATGAAATCCTAACGGCTCTCACCCACTTAGAAACATATGCGGCTATCGCAAAAGAAGACCTAAAAAAAGGCGCACCTGGCCGCCGTACAAGTCACGCCCTAAAAAACTGGGTCACGAACATGGAGATAATTTGGCGAGACTTCAAAGGGGGCGAATTTCATCTAACGCGACCAAATGGGGTCATCAAGTCAACCGCAGCTCTCTTTTGCATTGAAGTTCTTGCCCTCATTGATCCCGATGCCAAGGAGGCAACTATCGCAAACGCCATGCGAGCGCACATCAAAAAGAGACGAAATCAAAAAGTGCAATAAACCAGTTTGAATTTTGACCATTTGTTGCATCTCGCTATTCGGGACAAACGTGCCCCTCCGTCGCTATCAAGAGTCATCGAACAGAAACCTTTCGCCCCTTGGGCGGAACAACCAGGGGACCGAAGATGACTAATCTCACTACCGGCAATTCTGCCGATCACCTTGACCGCCTCATGAATGAGCAAGAAGCGGCAGAATTTCTCAGCTACACCCAGCGCGCGCTACAGAACTGGCGCGTCCGTGGCGGCGGACCGAAATACATCAAAGTATCCGCCCGCTCTATCCGCTATCGCCGACGCGATCTAATCGCCTGGGTTGATGAGCGGACTTATTCCAACTCGACACAAGCGGCCTACCGCTAAAGGTTTCGCCCTGGCGGGGCTGGCAGCGCCGCCAGGGACTTTGGGGGCGGAGCCAGGGCGGTAAGCCCTGGCTCCAAACCAAGCCGCAAGCATGGGCGGGCTCAGCCCGCCCCCAAAGCAAAAGCTGCCCCGGCGCGGAGCGCGCCACCTAACTTCAACATTGAAAGGAATACCCGATGTCACAAATCGGCTCGCTGAAACTCGCCCATGACGGCCCCGAACCCATACTTATCGGTTCCATCAAAACACTTTCTCTCAGTCTAGAGATCGTGCTGCGCCCAACAGGTGAGGCAACAAACTCAACTCGGCCTAGCCATCGCGTCTTTGCCAAGAGCGGCGGCCAATACGCGGAAATTGGCAGCGCCTGGACCAAGGAAATGACAAGCCCGGAAAAATTCGGGCAGACGTTTCTTTCAATCACTTTGGACGATCCAAGCTTTGCGCATCCGCTCAACGTGTCGGCCTTCAAACAATCAAACTCCGAAGACTACGCGATCACCTGGCGACGCCGCCAAGACCGCCCCGTCGCCGCTGCGGCTGAATGAACAACAAAGAGGGGGGTCCTTGTAACACCCCCCTCTTCAATGACATGGCGAAATAAGGCGTACCCCTCATGTATCCCGTCCTCTATTCCGGTTTTGACAGTCTCGACATCGCCTTTAAAGGCGCGTTCTCACCTTCTGTCCTTGATGCCCTAGAGACCGCCCGCATGGCCGCTGAAGCCACAGAGAAGGATCACCCCGCCCAACTCGGTCTCAAAGCCCTCCCTGTGCTCGTGAAGGCCACAGGGAGGCGCGGCGGCTTCCGCTATGTCTTCGACAATGGCCCAACCGGCGCAATCTTCGCCGCAAAGGCTAACTCAAGTCAGACAGACTGGAATCTCTTTGTCTCGTTTCGCGCCGCATGCCTTCTCACCCGCGGCTACGAAGGGGCCAAAGAATGGCTTCATGAAACGCTACAGGGTATGGGGTTTCGCATCGCCGCCGTCAGCGTCAATCGCTTCGACTATGCCATCGACATCCTGGCACCCGACTTCACATTCGACATCGCCAACTTCCTGGCACCGGGCCAAGCCAAGGCTCGCGCCTATTGGTCGAAGGAGGCACCGCCCTCAAAGAATGCATACGCCCCTAAAGCGGTCTTACGCGGTCGCCAATACGAAAGCGCCACCATCGGCAGCATGCCAAACCGTCAAGTCATCCTCTATGACAAACGACGCGAGGCCATCGACAAAAACAACCTGCATTGGTTTGAGGTTTGGAAAGTTGACCGTCATGACCCAGGTGCACGCGTTTGGCGCGTCGAAATCCGCGCCGGTCGCGACGCCCTCGCTAAACTCATGCCCTTCCGCACCTATGAAGCGGTAGAAGCCCAAGCCAAACCATTCCTGATTAAAGCGGCAAACGATATCCGCTATCTCGATGGCAGCGCGGATCAAAGCAACGTCTCACGCATCCCATCGCATCGGATTTGGCAAACCGTACAAGCCACCCTCACCGACTTGCGAACCAATCCGCCACCCGCCTTGCTTGAACCTCGCGCCCTCGAAATCATGCGCCTGCAAAAGCAAGAAATGGCGCTCATGCAAGGCTTCGGCAATCTGATCAATTATCTCATTCTCAAAGGCATTTCACCCGATGAGGTAGCCGCCGAATTTCGCCACTACATTGATCGCGCAGCCGCCACATATGAGCTCGAAGTTGGACGCAATGACATACGAACAAAAGCGGAAGGACCAGAGGCGCGGTTGGCATTTCTGACAAGATAGGACACAGAGACGATTCACTCGCTAATTTACAAACAACGCTTCGCACGCCGAAAAATCATTAAGTCCATACCATAGCCCAAAACTTGATCGCTCGCGACGGCACAAGCCTACACGCCCTGCAAGCACGAGAAGCGCCACAGATTAACCGGAAAATGACTTCAAAATTTCACCACGTGCACGGCGAACTTCAACACATTCAATACACAACCTCAAAGACGGCACACCCGGCATTGCCTCTGCGCTGTTCACGAGCCAATAGTCTTCAGCTGGATCACCGCAGGTTGAGCAGACTTCGAGCAATCCTGTATCTCTGATCGCGTATCGAGCAGCTATACCTAAACTCGGCTGAACTTGATCAATTATCGAGAACCAAAGCTCGGTATGCGGTGTGATGCGCTCAAGGTTGCCATCTACATCTTCGGGAAAATGATGCTCCAACCATTGAAGAGAGACGCTGCAGCGAGTTTGATGATTTCGCACCAGTTGCTCGTACAGTTCAACCAACTGCCTGTGCGTATTCAGGCCATTGGCACTCTCCATACGCCGATAATATACGAGATTGACAACGAACCGCAGGCCGCCGGTATAGAATTCACGGATAGTACTAACGCAATACGATCGCAAGCCTTCGATTTTCGAAGCATTAGTAATCGCCAGCATCACTTCGAGATCGTAACGCCAACGGCTGCCCTTAAATTCGGCCTCCGAGATGTCGAGATATCCAGAATCTCTGTATGCCCGCGCAAAATCGTCGTCTAACTCAGGATGGTCCAGCAAGACTCGCTCTACATCGTTGAAATCTTCCACCGAATATCCAAGCTTACGCACCGATTTGAGCACCATGTTCTGTGTCTTCTGCATTTTGTCGTCCCATTTTTTTGCTTCTCCAAGGCGACTAAATCATCCTGAGACACACTCTCCGTCATGTTGAAAAGCTCTGTAAGCTGCGGGCTAAGTCGAAGGGCTTCCGGCGTGCAATAATCAGAATCTGGGACAAGATTAAACCCCACACTCGCATAGGCACGCGCGACAAGCCTTGAGCAGAAGAGTTGCCGCGTTCTTGGGCTCATTATCCCCGCCACAGATCGAACAGCTTCGAGCACCGAATAGCGCGTACCAACTTTAGACCTAGCGAATTCAACAATAGCGGCCAGTTGTTCCGGGCTGAGCGGCTCGCGAAGACGCAAGACGAACACCTGCTCCGAAGGCCCAAATATCTCACGCTGAATGTTGCGCGCGTGAACGCCGAGGAAGGTTGAGTCGATAACTGAGCTGTGTTGAACGCAAATCATAGCGTGGGACACAATTCCACAGCTTGCCCAACGGACAATTTTGCTCATTAGTCCCTTTGCAGACGTGAGCACGATGTCTCCCGGCTGAAGCAACTGGATATTGATGCAACGCTTAGGAACTAGCTTATTCATGTGAACCCTTACTCATTTGTCAGAATATTGGGGTTTGCTTTTCCAAGCGGACCCGCTGAACCGAAAACGTCTCAGCGCCGAACGTCACACTTTTCACATGGTGGACCACAACTGCCTCGATGTTCACACGGAGGCTTTCCTCACGAGCGTCGCCATCATCAGGAGAGTATACCAGCGGCTGAAACATCGCGGCGAAGCACAACGCGTCGGCATCATTCGTTTGGTCGCTATCGACATCCTCGGGCTGCTCCGGCGTTTCCTCCCAGACCCAGTAGTCGGGCTCTGGTCCATCCTCAGTATTTTCATACTGGCGTGCAGTAAGTTTAGTCCCTTCCGGAAATTGCAATGCGAGGACGCGTGAAGCGTGATGGAACAAAACCACATTCCGGTGCTCACCGGGGCACTGAATTGACGGGAACAGAATGCCGTCCAAACCTGGCGCCGGTCGCTGCGCCAGATAGTCAGCAATCATCTGGGTGATTAGATATTCTGTGGGCTCATCGTCGGGCATCACTGGCATAGTGATCCTGTCGCTTAAGCGCCCCAAAAACTTAGCCAAAGCCAGTTGTTCGAGATATGCAGCATCGAAAATGCTACCGTCGAAATAAACTGAACGCAATGCTTCGACATCTAACAACCTAACGGGGCGGGCTAGTTCGAAACGGGCGATGATCGCACGACTACCAACCGGAGGTCGGACCTCGGCCAACGCAACACCTGAGTCAGATGCTCCATAGAAGACAGAAACGCCGTGGGCATTCATACGCCCGGCGCGGGCGGTCCGGCCAGGCGGCGGCCCGAGGTGCAGATCGGGACGAACCATCGCGGCTTCAAGTTCATCTCCTTTGTGAAACACGCGGGCTCTGAAGAAGCCTCTGATTTCACTCTCGGGTCCAGCTGTTACGATGACCGGCCGACCATCTCGATCCGCAAGGCCATCGACATTAGCGAAAAGGCGTTCCAAAAAGGCTTCTGCGCCTCGGTTAAAAAAACGGGCCTCAGACTTTAGAGATCGTTCAATTGCGGCAAATTCGAAAGCGAACTCATGGTCATTGGCATCCTTCCATTCATAATAGCTATCGGCGTCAAACTCACACTCCTCGCCCATCTGGGCCATCTCTAAATCCGAGTATTGGTCCTCAAGCAGACCAAGCACATCCTGCGCAATATCTTCGTCAATTAAGGCTGCGTCAGCGATCGCGCTAAGCACAGGTTCACCATGTCGATCCCAGTGGTAAGAAATTTCCCTATCTCGAAGAAGCATTGACTCAAAATCATCGGGCTGATCAGACGTTCGAAAATAATGACGTTCGAAAGCTGCCCCAATTTCGTCGGCCAACTCTTCTATGGAAATGCATCGTTCCCCTTCACGTCCGCAATAGCCACAGCCATCGACCTCACCCTCTCGCTCGATGTAGCTACTTAAAAAGGGCTCGCCAACACATTGGTGGCATACCTTAAGGTCGTCATTGTCGGTCAATGTCCCCTCCACTCCTTAGGTTTTGCTGTCACACGGCAAATTTAGGTTGAACTCGAAGTGCTAAAAAGAACTTCGCCTAACCAAACAAGGAGACGAGTTAATCCGAGAACCGAATTTCCAAACGTCAAAAAGTAATATGCTGATTAATTGGAAACGTCCTCAGGCCACCGCCGATAGGTAAAAAATAGCGTTCATAGTGATCTCGCTCGACGGTTCGTCCAGATACGGCATAGAGCCGCAACATCTTTACCAGCTGCGCAAATCCGATGATTGGATTTTCTGAAAAAATAGCGCCATCCGCCTCCATCATCGCGCGCGTGATTGAACCCGACCTAGAGTTGAAAGGATAGATACCGCCATCCGCAAGCGACACAATCATGTTGGGCCCTAGTGGCATTCCGACCTTTTTGCACTCATCGGAAAAATTCTGCAGGGTCATCTGCGGGCTCGCGGCAAAGCGCTCGCAGAGTACGAAGGAAAAAATTTGATCCAATGATTTCTGATCTTGATCAAATTGATTTGCCGGGATCGCTGAAAAGGAGGTGCCGTTTCCATAGTTGCGATATGACACCGCTGGCGGTCCCAGTCCGTCGTCAGTAGCTATAGAGTGCCGACGCAGAGTCTTTACCGAAGCGCTCTTTATAACTGCGTCAACCAACTCGCCCTTGCCCAAACCACTCTTCACCTCACCCACCGCGAGCACGCCTTCAACCGGATAGTAGGTCGCCTCAGCGGTATCATTGTGTGTAAAGATTGGGCACAACGTCTCGTATATCACAATGTCCTGCTGTCGACTGACGGCCCCATAGCTGTCTACAACGATGCCGCTGCCCACAGCGACTCCACCTGGCATTAACCGTTCCAGTTGGACACGAGCTGGGTTCTCCTTGGCTGCGCCAACTAGACCGGGAGTTCCAGCACCCCTTGCATGACTAAATTCAAAAACTAAACGTTCCGCTACATGGCGGATGAAAGAGGGCCCGTCAAAAGGCATATAAAAGTTCCCAATATTCGCGTGATGTATTAATCATCCAAGGTAACTGGCATCAATCCAAGGGAATTTTGCATAGGTGGAGGCAGCTGGCCTTTACTGCTGGGCACATATGTCCAGATGCCGCGCTGCTCTAACGCTATCCGTTACCCTCAGCATTTGGGCAAGGTTCCGAACATTTTTATGTTTCGTGTGTGATTGCTTTTTTTGTTAAATTTGGCTCCCAACTGCTTCCATTTTGCTTCCAGAAAATTTACAGCTTCAAAATCCGGACAACAAAAAAACCCGCTAAGTCATTGACCTAGCGGGTTAATTTTGGTTGCGGGGGCAGGATTTGAACCTGCGACCTTCAGGTTATGAGCCTGACGAGCTACCGGGCTGCTCCACCCCGCGTCAATGCAGTGAACACGAAAACGCTTCGCGTTCGGCGCGAGGCCGGACACAAAGTTCGATGAATGTGTTTGGGCTTTCGCGCAAGAAAGTTCGTGAAGAAGGGATCTCTGAAAGATGTGCATTTGGCAGGCCTGGCAGCGACCTACTCTTCCATGCCTTAAGACATAGTACCATTGGCGCAGAGGGATTTAACGGCCGAGTTCGAGATGGGATCGGGTGCAGGCCCCTCGCTATAACCACCAGGCCGACAAAATGCACATGTTCAGGATACGAATGATTATCGAAGTCTAGTCTTTGTTCGTCATTCACTCTCTCATCTGAAGAATGAACAGAGATAAATGAGAGTAATCAAGCCAATCGAGCGATTAGTACTGGTAAGCTGCAAGCATTACTGCTCTTCCACACCCAGCCTATCAACGTGATCGTCTATCACGGCTCTCAAGGGAAAACTGGTTTTGAGGTGGGTTTCCCGCTTAGATGCTTTCAGCGGTTATCCCGTCCATACGTAGCTACTCGGCTGTGCCGCTGGCGCGACAACCGATCCACCAGAGGTATGTTCATCCCGGTCCTCTCGTACTAGGGACAAATCCTCTCAATTTTCCTACACCCACGGCAGATAGGGACCGAACTGTCTCACGACGTTCTAAACCCAGCTCACGTACCACTTTAATCGGCGAACAGCCGAACCCTTGGGACCTGCTCCAGCCCCAGGATGTGATGAGCCGACATCGAGGTGCCAAACGACCCCGTCGATA
>Ga0098044_1001138_pt1 | contig 13958 bp, 15 predicted proteins | sample 10_taG_FD_75053 | JGI IMG/M metagenome (GOLD analysis project Ga0098044, IMG submission 75053) | Marine viral communities from the Subarctic Pacific Ocean - 10_ETSP_OMZ_AT15264 metaG | ecosystem: Environmental > Aquatic > Marine > Oceanic | place: Pacific Ocean | collected 2015-01-16 | reverse complement strand
GTGCTTAAACAGGCTGAAAGTTTAGGTTATACAAATGTAAAGCCCTTAATGATTGATGGTGATTATAATCACGAAAAAATGGATTGTGATAAAGTTCTTAGAATTTATTTATTTTAGATAACACTAAGATAAAAACACGTTTTAATGTGTTTTATTAACTGTTGCCCCACGTTTTAATGTGGGGTTTAGTTTTTTCTAATCTTTTCTAATGTTCTAGCACCAAAGTAACCGCCATAAACTAACATAAGTAGATTGCCAAGTAGTGATACCCATTCAGAAGATATTTTAAAGCCTTCTAAGGAACTATCAAGTATAATGTAGATAAATAGTGTTAATGTAAGAAAAGCTATGCTTAAAGGTCTTATATTCTTACTTAACCAACTATCGGATAACATATCAGATTGCCAACGTTTGGTAATTTCTTGCATCTCTATAACGTCTTGTTCTAAATCTGCCAACATAGTTTCTTTGTCTTTTACCGGTATATCTTTATCTTCTGTTATAGCTTTTATAACCTCTATTGGATTACCTCCATCAATAGCAGCAACAATTGTTTCTCCTAAAGGTATGTTGTTCTTTACAACACCCCTCCAGAGGTTACCAAAAAAAGTACCCTTACCGCCATTCTTTCTTAACTTAGGATTGCTCATTAAAATAAAATATTAATTAAGTGAAATAAACAAGGTAAAATTGTATAAATAAAGTCTTGTGCTTCTGGTGTACCTTTACCTAAAAAGTCATCATAAACAACTTCTTTTATAAGTGCTACAAATACAACAATTGATATTGATGCAAGTGTATTAAATACAAGTAATGATAAAAATAATATAACACTACCAGCAAAGAAGTGTAATAGTTTGTCTTTTGGTATTTTATTTAATATGTCCATATTACGTTTTGTGTTTTGTCTAAATCTAAATCAACGTGAATAAATGTATCTGCTATTCCTATTCTTGTAAATCCAACTTCAATAAGAGCTTTAACTATCTTAAATCTTGTTACACTATCTGTTGCTTTTATATCTACTGCCAAACCCTTTATATGACTTGAACTAGGATTCTTTATTGATAAAGGATGTTCTGGACTTCTGTAAGCTGAGTTTATAATAAAAGGTATTCCAGCAAATTCTCTTGCTTCGTCTAATACAAATAAAAACTCCTTACTCATATTATCCTCAATTTCTTTAAAGTATTTACTCATTAATCAAATATGTTTATTGCTTTTAAAACTATACCTCCAATAAAGGTTAGTATTGTTACAGTTACTGCAATTTTACCAGCAGTTACTTTACCTTTTAATTCAATTTTATCTACTCTGTTTGAGACTTCTGCTACTTCATAAACTAAACCCTTTTTGTCTGTCTTTTCATCGTTCTCTAAGATGTCAGATATACGTTGATTAAATAGTTCTTGCTTATTAAAAAAGTTAGATAAATCAGCAGCTAGTCTAAACTGCATTTCTGCCATAGTTTTCTGCTCCTCTCTGATTTCTGATATTATTTCTTTTTGGGTCATAACTTTATTTATCGTCTGCTCTTTTATTGCCTTAATAATAAGTCTTTCATTAACATTTTAGCCATAATATCCTTCATTGATTGGTCTGGATGCAATCCATCACTCATATAGTGAGATATAGTTTCATCATTAACACCTAATCTATTTACCCAATTCGCAAAATAAACATTCCACCTTTCTGCTACAAGTTTTTGAATATTGTTTACGGTTGTTAAATCGCTTCCTGTTGAATCTATTTGACCTAATATTATAACTCTAGCACTAGGTGTTGCTTGAAATAACTCCCTTAAAACATAGTTGTAAGAGCCATATATTGAAGTTCTATCAAACTCGTAGCTTGATGAAGTTTCGTATCTATTTGGGTAACTTGAACTTCTTGAATTTATACCATAAGTTCCAATTATTATCAAATCCGAATCTGCGTTAGGAAGTGTAGATTGGTCGTAGCATACGTTTTCATCCTTACTTGTTAAAGTAATACCTCTTGATGTCGCTTCAGCTTGTTTTTCTGCTAAAGTAGCACTCCAAGAGCTTTTTAGATGAGCGTCAGTAAGATTTGCAGCATCCCATATACACACACCTCCAGAGTACCCAAAATTCAAGTAGTCTACGTCTTCGACTAGCGAATATTTTTTAGCTACCTCATCAAAGTACCCTCCTTCTTCAATAGAAGTACCTATTAATGTTATTTTAGAAAAAGGTTTTCCGTAAAAGTTAGGTTTTAGCACTTCTGTATTCTCTCTTATATAAGAATCTTCAAAGCTAAAATTAATGTAAGAATCATTGTCTGAAATGTTATACCTTAAATATCCTATTTCAGCCAATTTCAATGTAGCTCCACTTCCAGTATGACTGCCTTGTTTAACTTTAAACTCAAATCCAACTTCATCGGTAGTCAAAGCATCTGCCCTACCTCCAGCTGCAACGTAATAAATTTTATCTGAAACTTTCTGAACGTTAACATAATCCTCTATATGGAATTGCACTATAGAGTTATTTAACTTCGAGTAAAAATGAACATCTATATCACTAATATCATCTTTAGGCAAATAAACTAAAGTAGAAGCAGTTATATATTTATTATCTATGTCTGACGAGTATAATTCTCTTATTAGATTAGGGTAAGTTGAGTAATCTTCTTGAACAGATGCAATGTTACTGCATAATGTAGATAGTAAGGTTCTCATATATTTTGAAGGCTGAATAACTTGACCAACACCACCAGCAGTTAAAACACCTTCTAAATTTAGCTTTGAAATATCCAAAGTATTAACCTCATCGTATTCAAAATATTTGTTAAAGTTTATAGGTTCAATTAAATAAATTTGAGATAGCACACTCATTTTACTAGCGATAGACTGACCACTAGTTATGTTGAAGTTTATGTAGACTTCATTAGATTCTGTCTTTATTATAGGGTCAGCATTACCTAATATTCTTGTAATTTGAAAACTTGAATCAAGTAATATTGTTCTGTTCCCAGCAGTAGCTAAGTTGTTTATATAATATGTATTTGGTTTTAACTCTATAAAACCACTATCCGAATATCCTGGAAAATTTGTTAAAAAACTATAAGTTAAAGTGCTAGAATTGTAATCCAAGTATCTATCTTCTGCAACTATCTCCAAATCAAATAAATTGTAGATAGGTTTTAATTCTATCTCTTTATTAATCCAGTTTAAAGGGTCTGCATAATCAGATTCTCTTAATGCAGTATATATTTCATTATATGTTACACCGTCTAAATCATAAATTAATTTATTACCTCTTTTTCTATACTCTACTGGGAATAAATCTCTAGCATCTCTTTTTCTGGTAACTGTATCTTGAACGTAAAAAGCATCAGAAGCTTCATATATTTCGTTCTCGTAAATTCCATTATCCTTAACGTAAGAACTACCATTCCAATGATAATATCCGTTGTTTACTGATGTTGAATCATTTGAAACTTTGTAAGATGTTAAAGAAGTGCCAGTTGCTGGTAAGTCTGCTAATGTGCTGTAAACTTCCACTCCAGTAACTTGATTCTGTTGCAGGTCACTTATCTGGCTTGATTTTAAAATAAGGTCGTCAGCAATATCCTCTAGGTTGCCACCAACTCTTTGAGCTGTATTTGCTCCAGCTACTGTTTCGTTTTTAATCGTTTGTGCATCTGTTTTTATGCTCATAATTTCTTTATTTTTATTTATTAGTTTTTATTCAAATGTTAAGTCAAATGTTAAGTCAAAAACACCACTATAAGGGGCTGATTTGTATTCATAGTAGATACCTCCCCAGCCATTTTCTACTGGACTACCCCACCAACTAACTGGATATATTTCGTTTGCCATCTTTATTTTTTATCTTTTTAAACAATATCTCCATCTTCTTAACGTTGGAGTCTTTTGGTTTATAAATCTTTTTCTTCATACTATCCTAAAAATATACCTCCAGAGAAATTAGAATCTGTATCTGGACTCATCTGCTCATTTGTAGATGTGTTATATTCTGGGAACAGATTGTTATTGTAATCCATATAATCTAAAAATCTCCTAGTATAAAAGTCAGCAGTCTCATTAACTTTACCCATTAAGTGTACTAACTCATCTTTATCTATAGCTTGTTTGTTATCTCCAATATGCTTGTAAATACCTCCATTACCAATATTATAAGAAGCAAATGGCAGGTAAGAACTTTGACTAAACCAAATCAACATAGGCTTTACATACTGATTAACTAAGTTTTTATAGTTAACATTAGCAGCATCATCAAGTGTGTTTGTTAATATTAAGTCCTGTAGCTTGTCGTATAAGTTTCCACCTAAATAGTTTTGGATATGCAAATCTTGAGCAACCTCTACAAATTGTATCAGCTTATCATCATCTGTATTTCCAGATATAATAGACTTTCTTTTTAAGTCATTTAATGTTATAAATAATGCTTTAGTTGCCATATCTTATTTTTTATTTGTTGGATAAGCCCCTCTGTCTGGTCTATCAATCATTCTTTCAGTCATCTCACTTGGATTGTTAGGTTCTTTTAAACCTTTCTCGTAAGCCGAATTAGGGTCTGTTCTTTTATCTCCTTTTAACTTATAAACTCTAAGTTCCCAGAAATGATGACAGTTCTTACCTCCCTTAAATTTCAGCAAACTATAGTTCTGTCTGTTATGACCTAACTCTTTATTAACTCCTCTAAAAGACATCATATTAATATCTTCCTTTCTAAATACTATCTTTCTTTCTGTAAACGTTTCCATCTTCTTGCAGAACTTTCTGCTGTTAGGAGATTTTCTTACAGGCATATAAGCATATCTAATTTTATAGATATCACTATCTTCTTTAGATGATTTATTGCTAGACTTAATTTCAGCCATTTTAACCTCACTTAACTCCTCAGCATACTTCTCAGTATGTATAACCTCCCAATCATCGCTTAAAACTTCTCCTAAGCCTTCTAACTGCTCTAGCATATCATCTCCTTCTTCATCAGAGAAGTCACTGGGTTCTTCTTGAGAACTTAACTTCTCTCCTGTTTCTTCTTCTCGCTTAATCTTAGTAGATATGTTGTCTAGTTCTGTAAACTCAATAGGTTGCAAAGTAACAAAGTAAAGGTTTAAGTATATTCCGTTTATAGCTAGTATCTCACAGAAGTCATCTAACAAATCCTTTTGGAAAGGTCTAACAACAAAGTTATCCATAAGTATAGATGCAGTTCTTAATTCCTCTGCATTGTTACCAAAACCTGTGTTGTCTTTAATACCTAACAAAATAGGAGATACAATTCCGTGTCCTAACATTATCTTCTCTCTACTCTCATCAGCTAAGAACTGATATTGTGCGTGAGCATCCGGTAAGTGTATAGGGTCTATGGTTGCTGAACTATCTTTGTCTTCGTTAAAAGCTATAATTGTTCTACCGGCATTGTTTGTTCCTCCAAACTTATCGTTTATCTTGCTTTCTATTAATTCTTGAGTCTCCTCTGGAGGGATACCATTATTGAAGTTAATAAATAAGCTAGGCTGTAAACCATTTTTTATATTGTTGATATGGTAGTTGGATACCTCTACTTCTAAATCACAGTATTGTAAACATCCGTGATAGTCACTAGGAGTATAATACCAAAATCCACTTTGATAAGGTTTAGATACAAATATCTCAGAAGTTTCCTTTTTACTACCTTGACAAAAAGCAGGTATTCTTTTAGGCTTATCGCCTCTTTTGTACTCAGCCCAATTAGGATGATAATACCAAGCCTTTATAATTCCATCTACAGCTTTCTCAGCTCTAAGCGTTTCTATTGGAAAGTGTAATGCTTTTAATACTTTCTTTTTTGTCTTATTGTAAACAACTTGGATAGCAGCCATTCCTAACTCCTTTCTATCGTTTACTATTCTTTTAATATCTTTAGGTTTAAATATTAATTGAGTCTCTGCCCATTCTACAGGCTTTTCTTTACTATCAGTACACTCTAAACCTCTACCGTAAATCATATCAGATATACCTTTGATACATCTTGAGTTGGTAGGACTACCTAAGTTTAAGTCTATTAATCTACCGAAGTGATTGTTGTCTTCTCCCCAACTAACCCAATTATCTCCTTTTCTCTCTATAGCCTTAGGCATTTCATAGGTAGATAGTTCAACGACACTAAAGTTCTTAGTATACGTCTTTGGCTTACTTACTGAATAATTCTTTTTAATATTTATTTTACCCATTATATTGTTATGTATTTATCATCGCCATCTGTATCGTTCTCTTCGTAATAGTCAGTACTTATAGTATGGTAGATATCCGTGTCTGTCTGACTTGTAACGTATATCTTGTCTCTATACCACAAATTAGAACCTCTAGTCATCTCTAGGACATAGGCTCTTTCGGCTATAAACTTGTCTGAAGATAAAGTTACATCTATGTAGTCATTGTTGACTGATGCTGTAACATTAGTAATCGTTACAGACTCTCCTGTACCATCCTCTCTTATTGTAGCATTGATACCTGTTGTATCTAATGTTCTAGGCAATATAGAAAAAGTTTGTGAGCTTGATGTTGGCAATAATCTAATCATAAACTTATAACGTATATTCGTTTTTTTGTTTTTATTGCAAAAGAAAAGGTCTACCGAAGTAGACCTAAACTAAAAACATAAAGTAAACGTGAAACTATGATTGAACTACAACGGTAAATCCTACAGTTGCAGGGTCAGAGTCTAAGAAGTTTGCAGGTCTCTTTTCCATACCGGTTAAAGTTAATGTATAACCACTAAGGTCATTCATTGCCTGTCCTGTTACGATAGTACCAGCAGTTACTTGACAGCCATTTTCAAATCCAGCTAAAAAGTAATTGTTATTTTGGTCTTCAATAATAACTCTTGGTCGACCATAAGAAAGTAATTTTAATTCTTTATTGTCCTCAATAGTTAATTTTTTCAATGTCAATTCAACTACTTGTTCGAAGGCAGTAGTTCCTGTTTCAGCACTAGACTGAATATTTTGCGTGAAAGAAGAAGCATCTCTTACTTCATACTTGTATACGTTTGGTGTTCCAGATACAGCGTCAATAACGTCTGTATTTGTAGTATCAAATGTATAGTCAGAAATATCAGTGTCTTCAAAATTCGATAAGTAGATAGCTTTTATACCTCCAACCGAATCCTTACAAGATTCTTTTCTTCCTAATGTTAAATCACAAGCCATTTGTTGTATTGGTTTTTAATATCCCTCCCCATAAAAGAGGAGGGTTATTGTTAATAATTAATTAATTAAGCTGGAGTGTAAAGAACGATGTCTGAACCAAATCCGTGTTGTACACCTGCAGTGAAACGCATTACGAATCTAACATTCTGACTTCCGTCTAAATCGCTCATATCCAGTACTTTAACTTCGTTGTGGTCAGATAATAATCCTGTTCCAAAGAAGATATTAGAAGCTTCAGCTAAGTACATATAGTTAGAGTCTAATCCGTTTGCTAAGAATATCTCTACTCCATCAAACAATAATGAGTTGATAGATTGGTTATTTCCTTTTGATTCGTAACCAGCAGCTCCTACTCCGTCAGCACCAAATCCTCCTAAAGCTCTTACATAAGCCTTGTAAACGTTTTGAGCAACGTATAATTTTACATCTGACTTTCCGTATAAAGCAGAAGGCATAGCATCTACTACTTTACCCATTTCCTCTACTACGTTAGCAGAAGTAATAGTAGTTCCTGCTACATCGTTTACAGTTGAATCAGCAGTAGCTAAAGCTACTAATCCGTCAAATTCTCCAGCAGTTGCAGTAGCACCCATCCAGATATTTTTCTCATTCTTCTCAGCAATCTTAGCAATAATCTCAGCGATTAAAAATTCTTGGAAAGAAGGAGGTAAGTTGTCAAATGCAGAATATCCCATAGATATTGCATCCCAATCATCTCTAAAATCAGATTTACACAAGTTTAAGTTTACTTGAAATTCCTCTGGTTGTAAGATTTTTTCGTCTAAAGTAACAGTATCAGTAGCAGCGAAATCACAGCTTCCATCAGCGATTAAGTCTGTGGTAGAAAGTCTCTTGATTACTTGCTTGAACTTTACATTTGGTTTAACAGTAATACCACCTTTATCGATAGTATTTGCAGATAATAAAGCTGCTGAGATGTACCCTGCTGCTTTTTCTCCTGCGTAAGTTGTTGTAATTGAAGTTGTTGTTGCCATCTTTTTTTATTTATTAAATAGTTTGTTGTAGATTGAGTCTTTCACAGTTCTACTTCTGCTTTGTGAATATAAATGTTGTTGTTTTTGCTCTACTTGAGCTTCTGGAGAATGTACTATTTCTTCTGCTTCAGCAGATAATTCAGTAACATCTTCCTTAATTTCTACTTCCTCTGATAACTCAGCAGGAACGTCTTTCTCCTCTGAAGGCGAAACGATTTCCATCATTTGACTAACAGAAGCCTTTAATGAATTTAACTCCTCGTATAAAGAATCGTATTTCTTTTTTAATGATTCAACGTCTGAATCTTCAGAAATAACTTCTTCTACAGGAGCTTCTTCGATAACTTCCTCAGCTTGTTCTACTTTTTCCTCAGCTAGTTCAACAGCCTCTTCTACAGGTGTTTCAACTACTTCTTCAGAGGAAGTTTGTAAAACGCTCTTTAAAGCATCTACAATTTCTTTTGGACTTTTCATAAATTAAAATTTATTATTAATACTAACTAATACTAATAACTAGTAATATAAATATTGTTGTATTTTTGATTAAATGTTTCCTATTCCTTGATTAATCATTTTACCCTTACAACACTCTCTGCTATACTTACTTCCGTCTTTACATAGACATCCTCTTCGCTTGTTCTTTGGAGATGTTCTACTCCACTTTTGTTCTTTTCTTCTATTCATCTTTTAATTTGTTTAGGATTTTATTTAATAATTCTAGAGCCTCAGAGTCCTCTTCAGATAAAGATAACTTCTCTAGTTTGTTTATTGCCCATTCAACACCACTAGTTCCTCCCCAGCAATCCCACATAAGTCCACCACATCCTTCTGAATAAGGTACGTCTTTATGTTGCTGATGTCTTTTAAATGATGCCATTCTAGATATTGTATCTCTAGTTAGTGGCTCTCTGTTAGCTAGTTGGTTTGCTCTTTGTTTTCCAACAGGAGTACCACAACTTCCCCATCCATTCTTCTTTACCCAAGCTAAAGCTCTTTTAGCATTGTTAGTTGCAGATTGTGGATAGTCACTATAGGACTTTAACTCTTGCTTAGCTAACTCTTGTTCTTTTTGACTGAAGAAACCTTCTATACTAAAACCAAGATATTTACCCTGCTTTACATCTTCCCATATCTCATCGTTATCAATCTTCATAACTACTGCCCAAGCACCTTCCGGAGCATCTAACTTGTACAGGTTAGTTTTATCCATATTAGGGTCTTCTACTATCCAAGACTCTATAAGCGAAACTCCTTTTACTGCTAACTCGTGTTCTATAGTAGCATTATTATTCTTTAGTCTTTTAAGGTAAAGTTCAGATGCTTTTTTAACAGTCTCTTTAGAGAACATTATCTTGTAAGCATAGTCTCCACTTTTTCTAAATATTTCCTTGTCCGGAACTAAAGCTAACCCTACTACAATTCTTTTTTCGTCGTCTACAGATTTGAACTCTACTTTATGTCTACTTAAAGCTACAAAGTTTTCTTCTATTGCAGGGCTTTCTACTAGAGAGATAGCTTCTATTCCATCCTCTAAATTGTTTTCGTCTATTATTAATTCTATAATGTCTAAATCTTCCATAATTATTATTTTAACCTATTGTTGCTGTGTTGGATATACTTAAATCTAATTGTTGTTGACTTGTCATTTCTGATGAAACTACATAAGCTTGTATTGGTTGGCTTAATTGACCAGCTATTGATTGTGTTAGTTGATTTGATTGTGTACTACCTGCTAGGTTGAAATTAAACTCTCTACCTTCTCCACCACTACCACTTCGACCTGCTGCTGCACCTATAGCACCTCCACTACCAGCTGAAGACTGGAACTTCTGTCTAGCTATCTTAGCTACTTGTAACAAACCACTAGCTATAGTTGCTGCCATAACAAAAGGTTTTGCTACATCTGGTATTGTATCAGAAGATAATACTTGAGTAGCTCCTAAGTATGTATTTATAGTTGCATTGGCTATATTGGCTGCCTTATTTAGCTTAAACCTTTTCTTTTCTATAACTTCTTGCTTCTTTCTTAACTTCTCATCATTTCTAGCTATCTGTAGCTGTATTCTTTCTCTCTCATCTTTAGACAGATTTTCATTTAGAAGTCTTTGATTAAGCTCGTTGTTTAAAGCGTTTGTTTTATTTTGCTCTATAGTTAACTGTCTGTCAAACTCTCCACTCATAAAGTCAGTCATAGCAGATTGAACTTTCATATACTGCTGAAGACCTTCAGCTAAAGTAAACTCCTCGCCTTTTTCTATAGGCTTTTCTTCTCCTACAGCTGCTCTTCTTACTGCCGCCATTTGCTTCCAAAAAGGTAATAGTTTTCCGTATTCTTCCTGTATTTGAATAACAGCTTGATTTAATCTATCGCCAGAATTCTTCTTCTTATCAAAAGCTACAGTTTCAGCTCTAGTTATTTCCTTTTGTTCTGCATCAGTAAGAGCCTTTCCTTCTTTCTTTATTCCAGATATAAATTTAGCTAAATCCTTATCAACCTTTTTGGAATATTCTGCGTGAGTTTCTTGAGCAGACTTTATTGCATTTTGTTTCTTTAATAGCATAGCCTTTTTCTCGTACTTCTCGGTAATATCAAGTCTTCTTAAAGCGTACTCCTCTTTTATAAAGGTTTTATCTTCTTCATTTTGAACCATAGACAACCTAGCTTTTTCTTCTGTCTTTAGGTTTATCATCTCTGTCTTTTGAGCAAGTTTTTGCCTAGCATCTAGAGTGCTTTTTACTTTTAACTCTAATTCTTCTGGAGTATCAAATGTAGATAGTTGTTTCCCAGCACCACCTTTATTTTTAACTCCAGTAATCTTCTCTAACTCTTTTCTAAGACCTTCGATAACTTTAGTTTGGTCTTTATAAGCTGTACTAGTTGTGGATAGCTGGTCTCTGGTTTTTTCAGCAAAAGATATTTGTTGCTTGTACCACTCTACAGAACGTTCAACTACTTGTCTAGGAGGTTCGTATAGTTGTTTAATTCGCTCCATAGCTTCTGCCCTGTCGTCTAGAGCTTTTAGTATTTGCTTTTCTTTATCTAGTGTGTCATTATAGGTTGAAGCTCTAAACGCAGCAGAGGCAGACGTTAACCCATCTAAAGATAATAAAGCAGCCTCTGTTTTTCTAATAGATTCAGATATCTCATCTCTACTTCTTTTCTCATCCTTTAAAATTCCATCATTTATAGAGTTTACCTTAATAATTTCTTCGTCTAACTCTAATTGCTTCCTCTTTTCGTCTAACAAAGCCCTTAAAGCCTCCTCTTGACCTGTAATTGTGTCTGAGCCATCTAATATTGATTTAGCATAATCCTTATTACTAGCTATAGCTGTTATTATAGCATTGTTTCTGTCCTCTAAGCTAGAGTTTACATTATTTAGAACAGATTCGTAACCTTCTAGTGTTTTAATCTCATTCTTTAATTCTTTATTTAAGTTTTCAGAATCTTCTGCAGCTTTATTTTTAGCCATAGACATTTTCTCAAAAACAGCAATAACTGCCTGTATTGCTAATAATATACCTAAAGGTCCAGTTAAAGCTTTAAATAAGTCTTTAACAGCTAATTTTAAACTACCTGTTGATTTAGCAGCAAAAGCCATTTGAGAAGCAAACTGAGAAATGTTATTCGCAACACCTCTAATACCATAGGGTGCATCAGATAAAACCCTACCTAATTCCATAGCAGCAGAAGATGCAGAACCAGTTGCTCCAGTAGACATATCCATTTGACTCTGATAGAATCTCATGGATTTTGTTAAGTTCTGATATTCTTTACTATTTATTTGTACTTGAGACCTTTGTTTCTTTAACGAAGCCATTTGCCTACCGATACCACTAGTAGTTCTTGACATTTCTCCATTCATCTCTGCTAAAACCTCATTAAGGTCTTCTACGGCTATCTGAGTCTTTTTAAATCCACCAGACATATTTGATATAGTACCTGTTGCAGTTTTTGCATCTACAGTGATTCTGTATAAAATCTTTTTTTCTTCTGCCATTTTATAATCTTCTTTGTTTTATGTTGTACTTAAATTCTTTCCAGTTTGTAATGGATTGATATTTTCCTTTAGCTATCAATATGTCTTCATCAGACACTAGCCAATCATCTTCATTTAATAAATCTATTATATCTTTTAACATATTATAGTGTTGTTATTATTACTGGTCCAGCAGTGTTACTTTCATTTCCATTAGCATCATAAGATGATACAAAGAACTTGTAAGTTGTTGCACTTGTTAAACCTGTAACGCTATAAGCTATATTTGTAGTTGTTGCTATCTGAGTAGTTCCTTGATAAACTTTATACCCATCAGCAGCTGTTCCATCTGGATTAAAAGAAGGAAACCAAGAAAGGTCTACACTTGTAGCAGTTACATTGCTACTTGTAAAATTAGTAGGTACACTTGGAGGTACTAAGTCAGTTACGTCTGTGGTTTGAGTTGTTACAGTATTACTAAACCCAGAGTTTGGTGTAGTTGCAAAAGAATCATAAGCACTTACTTTGAATTGATAATTAGTACCTGCACTTAACCCTGTTATATTGTGTGTTGAATTTGCAGTTGCAAAGTCATCAGTAGAAACACTTGAGAATAGTAAAAAGTCTATTGTAGTTCCAACTCTACCATAGATATTGTATCCTGTTTCTCCTAGGTTATTGTCAAAGGTAGATACATCCCATTCTAACAATATTGAGTTGTCTGTTCTACTATCTACAAGTAAGTTTGTTGGGTCAGTTGGTGTGCTATTTCCTGTTGATGTAGAAGCTAATAACACTTCAGACCTATAAGACTCAACCAAATCAACACTTAAAGATGTAACTTGAATAGAGTATGTTTGACCTACTGTTAGATTTCTTAGTAAAGCAACAGGATTGTTAGGCGTAGAGCCTGTGTATGTTATATCTCCAAATCCGTGTTCAACCCCATCTATGTATGTCCTGTAATGTACAGCTCTAACTCCAGTAGCAGGTACTATCCAACTAATATTCATATAATCCGTTCCTCTGTAGGTAACACTAAGTGTGTGTGGAGTGTCTGGTCTTGTTGCCTCTGCGAAACTACCACTAATAAGCTCTAGCTTTGACTTACCTGTTAGTAGGTTTGTTTGAAGACTGTTAATGTTGTAGTCTAATCCATTTATTCTAAATACATCGCTTAACTCATAGCTCAACAATACACTAAGTGGAAGTGTAGCGTTCATAGTCACTAATCTAGCAGACTTACTAAAAGCCTTGCCTATGTAAGTTTGATAAAAGTTTTTAAACAAGCTATTTGAATTTTCAATACCTGTAAACTCATCATATTCAGAATTAAAGTTTAGGGTTTGTGAGCCATCTGAGCTAGAATTGCTAGGTCTAAAGTATTTATTTATTAATGGATTAGATACCGTTACAGCACCTGTGAACGCAGTAGTGTAAGTTGATGTGTTTACCGGAGTAGATACTGCAAAGTGTAATATTGGGTTTGTCTTTACGGTGTTTTCGTTTGAGTCAACTAACCATCCGTACTGAAATGGTGTTGCGTAATTTACGTTGCTAGGGTCTGTTGTTCTCTCATACAAAAGATGCTCAAAACCAACCTTTACTTGATATTTACCACCATCAGATACAAAATTTGCTAAATCTCGGTTATCCCTTGTCAAGTCCCCAAACTCATCATTTAATAATTCGTTTTGGTTTTTTATACCAAAAGTCTTAGGCTTAGAATAAGTAAAACTTATCTCAGAATACGTTGGAGGTCTTGATACAGTTGTTTCAGATATATCAACATACT
>Ga0098044_1001137_pt1 | contig 13958 bp, 8 predicted proteins | sample 10_taG_FD_75053 | JGI IMG/M metagenome (GOLD analysis project Ga0098044, IMG submission 75053) | Marine viral communities from the Subarctic Pacific Ocean - 10_ETSP_OMZ_AT15264 metaG | ecosystem: Environmental > Aquatic > Marine > Oceanic | place: Pacific Ocean | collected 2015-01-16 | reverse complement strand
CAATCACGATGCTCTGATCGACGACGTCGATTTTGTCGTTTTGCAACGTATATTTCAAGCCAAGTTGCAGCCGGTCTGACAAGGGGAAACCTAGCTGCCCGCTGACACCTACAGATTCAGTCGTATAGCCGCCAAGATCGGTGTCAGAATAATCGAGGCGGGTAGCAAACGCACTCACACCTGCGGACATGTCACGGTCTAGGAAACGTGGCTCCGTATACTGCAAGTCCACAATTTGCTGGAGGCTGGATGTGGACAGACGAGCAGACGCGGATTGCCCGCGCCCGAGCACATTGCGCTGTGCCACGCTGACATCTACGAGGAAAGATTCTGAGGATGAGAAGCCAGCTGAGAAACTCATCTCGCCAGTGGGCTGCTCAGTGACTTTTACATTCACGTCAATTTGGTCAGGGTCCGCGGTGGGAGCCTCAGTAACTTCGACGTCTTTGAAGTAGCCAAGGGCCCGTGCGCGGTTGCGCGAGCGATCCAGCAAGATGCGGTTGAAGGCATCACCTTCAGTCACGCGCAATTCCCGCCGGATCACGCGATCGAGCGTTTGGGTATTACCGACAATATTGATGCGGTTGATGTAAACACGCGGACCTTCATTGACATGAAAGGTCACGTTGACCGTATGCGTTTCGAGATCGGCGGAGATTTCAGGGCGCACATCAATAAAGGCATAACCTCCGATCCCGGCGACATAGGTCAGGCCATCAATTGAGTTTTCAATTGTGTCGCCTCGGAACAGGTCACCGGATCGCGCTACCAGTGACGCTTTCAAGGCGTCCGTGTTGAGCTTTTCCAGCTCGGTTTCGACATTGATCTCGCCAAAGCGATAAATCTCGCCCTCGTCGATTGTATAGGTAATGTAGAAATCCTTCTGATCAGGCGTTAGTTCTGCCACGGCTGACTCTACGCGGAAGTCGTAATACCCCTTGTTCTGGTAAAACTGACGTAGCAATTCGCGGTCATATTCCAAGCGACCTGGGTCATAATTGTCGTTTGATGAGAAGAACTGCCACCAACGTGATTGACGGGTGACAATCTCCGACCGAAGACGGTCGTCTGAATACGTTTCATTTCCCAGGAAGTTGATCGCTCGTACACCAGACACAGGTCCCTCTGTAATCGAGAAGACCACATCCACACGGTTCTGATCGAGCGGCACATATTCGGGCGTGACTTTCGCCGCGAACCGGCCGGATTGGCGGTAGAGTTCCATCACGCGCTGTACGTCTGCCTGCACGCGAGCGGCGGTGAATACGCCGCGCGGCGATATCTGGATTTCTTCGCGGATCTTTTCTTCCCCGAGCGATTTGCTGCCTTCAATCATGACCCGATTTACAATTGGGTTTTCGACCAATGTAATGATGAGCTGGTTCCCGACCCGGTCAAAATTTGCATCAGCAAAGAGGCCGGTTGCGAAGAGGGATTTGAGGGAAAGGTCGATACGGTTCGCGTCAAAAGGTGAGCCAGGTTCGACTAGAAGGTAGGACATCACGGTTCGGTCTTCGATCCGCTGGTTGCCATTGATAATGATGGCTTCGATGTTTCCTGTGCTGTCTTCTGCGCCCACCTGCGCAAGCGCCGTCGGTTGCAGCGAAGCGGCGAGCGCAGAGAGGATCAGGGAGAGCGCGAGTGTTTTGTTTTTGTGGCTCATGAAGTCGGCATCCAGAAGAGAGAAATGGTGTCTGAGAGATCAGAAGCGGAGTTTGACGGCGGCGTTGGCCGTCAGGGCGGTTGCGTCGGTTGAAAACTCACCATCCACGCCAAACCGAATTTTCAGGAGTTCGGACCCCGCCAGTAGCGAGAGTCCCACCGTGGCGGCATCTTCAAACACCTCGGTGGCGCTGAGTGTAAAACGGTCCTCATAGCCGACAAATCCAGCGTCGACTTCGTAAGGTGTCGAAGACAACGTGGAGCGATAGCCAATATCCAATCCACCCCGAACCATGGGACGGTAGCGATTGGAGTTGTTGTAACTGGTATAGGCCGGACCCGTGCGAGACGAGTCTGCGCCTTCCCGCCAGACATAGGCAAAGCCGAGTCCGGCATCAGCGGTTACACGGTCTGTGCTGGCGTCGCTGACCCATAGGTTCAATCCGTTTGATGCCGTTTCTGAATATCCGTCCTGATCAAGTTTGAAGTAGTCCAAACCAATTGATGGCGTCATCCTGAACGCCCCGGACCCGAATTCGGTTGATGCCAGGAGTGAAGCCGCGGTGGTCATCCCGTCCCATGTGCCGCTGACCTCTGAGACATACTCGTCGAACTCGATTTCTCTATAGCTGGAATGGTCGACCTTCGCGATCTGGCCAACGGCCTGAAGGTTTACGCGCCCGATCTGCTCCGTCGCATACACCCCGACACCCAGACTTTTCATGGTCACAGGATTTTCGCCGCCAGTTTTTTCTTCAAACTTGCCGTCGCTCATCGTACCCATGATGCCGATTGCATCTATGCCTAGCAGCGAGCGATCATACCCCAGAGCGATGCCAAGACCGCGGCCGTCATATCCCGGCCCATCGTCAGACCCATCATAGCTGACATGGGAATAGGTTTCCTGCACCCATGCACCATTTCCGGATTCACTGGAGCTACGGGTGAACTCCAGATGGCTTCTCAACGCGCCAAAAGCGGCGTTCGACTGGGATTCCAGATAGCGCGTTGCGGCTTCAGTGCGCTGAGGCAGCAGCAAATTGTAGGCCTCTAGAAAGTCATGTTCGGTCGAAAGCTGCGTGATGGCAGATCCGACATCATCGTCACTCGTGGCAACATTGAGTATAGCGGAGAGGGCGCTGGACTGGTTCGTGTCGAGACTGAGTTCCTCGGCAGTCTTGAGGCGAAAGTCGAGATTGAGTTTGTCTGTATCAGACGTCTCTGTCTCCAGTGATACGTTGTATATCCACGGAATGTTTTCGGTCGATAACTCAGCGGTTTCCTCGTCGTATATCAGTGTACCCGCTTCGATCAGTGTGACGGCAAAATCACCGTCGATGAATGACGTAAGTGTTGGGCGTACCAGAGTATCGCTGCCCAGTGCTGCGGTTCCCGAAACTGACAGAAAGGCTGTGGTCCGCAGGTTCTGAGGATCAATTTCGAATTCAAGTGTTGAACCATCCGTGACGGAGAGGGAGGCAAGCTGCAAGGACGTGTCTTCAAGCAGAACAATTTCAGAATCTGAAATTGTCGCGGCCAGTCTGTAAGCATCGCTCGTCAGATTACCCGTGAGCAACGTTGAAGACAGGAAGTCGATCGTTCCACTCGCAGAGCCGAAGTCGAAATCTCCCACGATCTCACTCTCCTCGATATACAGGCTGAGTGTGTCGCCCTCGAAATAGGTGTCTCCCAGAAACTCGGCATCCGATAGGTCAAAAGTTGCGGCGCCGGCACCAAAGTAGATGTCGCCTGCCAGACCCCCGTCCAGAATTTGCAGTATGTCATCGCCGGTTCCGAACCGGACGTCGCCATAGATTGTAGGTTCGGTCACATCGTCCTCATCGATTTCGTCATCGCCGTTCACATCTTCAGTGGGAGTTTCCTGATACTGGATAATGGTTGCGCCAGCCGTTTGTGCGGACAGGTCAATGGCGATGGACGATCCTGTTTCCGAATCTTCCCGTCCGTCTGAAATGAGTAGGCCTGATATCGCGCCGGTATTGGTTATGTATCTTAGCGTATCACTTTCATCGGTGATCGCCGTTGCTGCGCCACCATAGCCATTTGATGAAGCGGTGATGGATCCACTATTCAGGATCGCTTCCAGCGTACTTCCGTTGGAAATGAACAACGCTTTGGCGGTGTCGTCCGTTAACGTATAGGTCGTTGCGGCGATGGATCCGGAGTTTTCGAGAGTGCCGATTGCTGTGCCGTTGCCGAGCAGAAGGCCTACGGCGGAAGCCTCGTAGGCGGTTCCTTGAATTGTGCCGGAATTCAGGATGCCGCCATCAATTGTAACCGTTCCGGTTCCGTCTTCTGATCCGGATATGGAGAGCGCCGTCGCATCGAATCCGATATTCACGCCACTGGCATAAATCGTCCCACGATTGATGAGGCCCTGATCAAAAGAAAACGTGGCGAGTACTTCATCTACGTCATCGTCATCATCATCATCGGTGGTATCGCGAACGGTTTCTACGACGCTCGAGAAGACTACGTTTTCGCCAGCGTTGGCTTCGATGGCGAGCGCCGGGGCTGAACCATAACTGTAGATTCTTCCAGCAGTTCGATTCTCATCGAAATCGTCGACCGTATCCTTTGTTTCGTCATCCTCATCCTCTTCGGATGTGAAGTCGTCGACCGCGCCATTGATCAACAGGCCTTGTCCGAGACTGCCCGTGATGCGGACGCCGTTTGCATTGTCGTAAAGGTCGTCGGCATCGCGGCGATCCTCCACCGCTTCAGTATCGTCATCGATATAGACAGGCGCGATATAGTTGGAAGAACTGGTGCTGGTGAAGCCGGTCGAGCTGATTGAACTCTCAATCGTCACATTGCCGGAGACATCCCCATCAATCGTGACAGCTGACGCATTCTCACCCTGAACCGTAATGGCGCCGCTGATCAATACATCACTGGCGACGTCATCTTCGAGGCTCAGACCCAGGGCGTTGTCGCCGATAACCGAAATTGTGCCCTGTTGCGTGTAATCGCCATCGAGCGCGGATCCGATGCGTACGCCCGCTGAATCATTGCCTTCTATGTATAGCGTGGAGCCATGATCGAGCAGGATATTACCTGTGATCGTGCCACCATTCTCGACGTCGATGCCCACGCGGTTCGTCCCGATGGCGAGTGGCCCGTCCACATCGTCATCATCGTCTTCGTCTTCCCGGTCATAGTCTTCCGACAATTCGATGGAACCCGTGTGGGTGATGCCTGTCGTCGTACCCGTTCGGACAGCAATAGCGGTGACGTAGTCGGTGTCTTCTGCGAGAATTTCGCCATCATTGGTGATGGTATTGTCGGAGTCGACCGTAATCGCGGTGGTACCTGGCAGGTCGCTGAGATCAATTTCCCCATCTTCAGTGATTGTAATGTCGTCGGGCTGTCCGTCATTCGCGGTGGAGGTCTCGACGGGGGCGACGGTGGATTCCTCGATTTCGACGGCCCATGCAGGGAGGGCCGTAGCCATACCCAGAACAATAATCAGTCCACGTGCAACCACCTCAGGAGCGGATGCCTGTGGACCGGAAGCGTGCATCATTAAATGATTGTTATTTAATGAAAAAATGTTCATGTTGGCGCGCTCCAGATCGTCCTGTCCCAATGCGTTACGGGAGCGTCTTGTCTGAACTTTGCCGAAATGTGCGGCTTGTCAGCGAGAGTGTGTCAGCCTGACATAATTGGCGGGACATTGCTGTCGTCTTCCGCTTTCAGGATTCATGCGCAAGCAAATGATCTGCAACATTCTGGTGACAAAGCTGTGGTGAAGGAGCGGGCTTGAGCCGGGTTTGCTGGAAAGTGCAATAAAATGCCGGTCTTCGCGACGGAATTTGAAACTTGGGTCGTTTAACCCGGGAACATGTTCACAGCCAGAATTGCTGGAAAGAGACAAGAATGAGAGTTTTTGGGAAACGATCCCGCTGGATCATCGCGATTATTGTCGTATTGGCAGCAGGCGGTGCCGTATGGTTTGCGAAGTCAAACTTGGCGAACTCCACAACGCCGACTTATGAAACATCGGCCGCACGCACGGGTGATATTGAAGTTACGATCTCGGCAGCAGGTACTCTTGTGCCAAAGGAGATGGTTGAGGTTGGCGCACAGGTCTCGGGTCAATTGGAAGAGTTGTTCGTTGATGTCGGCGACGAGGTCGAGAAGGGCCAACTCCTTGCGCAGATCGATGCCACGATTGCACAGAACACGGTCGAAGCCCAACAAGCTCAGTTAAACTCGCTATATGCCTCGAAACGTCAACAGGCGGCTTCTCTGAAACTTGCAAGGGCCGAGTCTGAACGCGCCCATATGCTGTTTGAGGCCGATGCCATTGCGCGCGCTGACTATGAGGCCACGGTATCGGAATTGGAGATCGCGGAAGGGAAGCTCGACGCCATCAATGCGCAGATCGCGCAGCAGACCTCCAGCCTCCGTGCCGATGAAGCCAATCTGGAATTTACAAAGATTTACGCTCCGATGGCTGGTACAGTCGTCTCGCTCAGTGCATCCGAGGGCCAGACCCTCAATGCGAACCAGACCGCACCCGTCATCATGACCATTGCGGATCTCGGTATAATGACGGTGGAGGCCGATGTCTCCGAAGCAGATGTGTTGCGCGTATCAAAGGGGCAGCAAGCCAGGTTCACCACGCTGGGCGATTCTGATCACAAGTGGCAAACCGAAGTTCGTCAGGTCCTTCCCACGCCCGAAGTTGTCAATGACGTCGTGCTCTACAAGGCGCTGCTCGATATTGAGAACCCCGACGGAATTTTGCGAAGTGATATGACCGCTCAGGTCTTCTTCATTCTGGGGCAGGCCGAAGATGCCGTCCTGATCCCGGTAACGGCCTTGCAGTCACGTCCCGAGCGCCCGGAGAGCGCACAAGCCAGGCGTCCTGCGCAACCTGAACGCGGAGCCGCCCAGGGTGATCGTGTTGGCGACGGCAGAGGCCAGGCTATCCGTGAGGCACGCGCGCAATATCCCGACGCAGAAATGGGTATGGTTCTGAAAATGGATGCGAATGGCGAAGCTGTCCCTCAGCCTGTTGTGGTTGGTCTTCAGACGCGTACAAGTGCCGAGATATTGTTCGGCTTGTCTGAGGGTGATGAGGTCGTGACCGGGCAAGTGAGCATTCGTCCGAAACAGGCGACCGAGCGTGCCGGAAATGACCGGCCACGCCGTATGGGTCCACCCCCGGTTTAGGACGCCAGATCATGTCAGAACCCTTGCTGCATTTGCAGGACATAAAGCGCGTCTACGGATGGGGTGACGCAGAGGTCCGCGCCCTTGATGGCGTCGACCTGACCATTCGCGAAGGCGAGTTCGTTGCAATTGTCGGACAGTCGGGTTCCGGTAAGTCGACTTTGATGAACTTGCTTGGTTGTCTCGACCACCCGACTTCCGGAACCTACCGCATTCATGGGCAGGATGTGTCCGATATGGACGCCGATGCACTGGCCTCCTTGCGCAGGCGGACATTCGGCTTTGTGTTTCAGCGCTATAATCTCCTCGCCAATGTCAGCGCATCGGAGAACGTGGAGATACCTGCGGTCTATGCCGGGGTTCGCCAATCGGAACGGAAGGCCCGCGCACAGGAATTGCTCGGTCGGCTTGGCCTTGGCGGGCGCGAGAAAAGTCGCCCCGGTCAATTGTCCGGGGGACAGCAGCAACGTGTGGCTGTTGCCCGAGCTCTGATGAATGATGCCGAAGTCATCCTTGCGGATGAGCCGACGGGAGCGCTCGATTCCGGCACGAGTGAAGAACTTCTGGAATTGCTGGAAGAGCTGCATCGCTCCGGCCGCACAGTCATCCTGATTACCCATGATCAGGAAGTCGCTGAACGCGCAGACCGCACGATTGAAATTCGCGACGGCAAAATCATTTCCGATTCCGGTTCAGTAGAACGGTCTCTGGAGTCGTTTGAGCAACGCGCCGTGAAATCCTCCCCCTCCTTCTTTCTTCAGCTTACGGAATCCATCAAGACGGCCTTCCGGTCGTTACGAGCAAACCTGTTTCGCACCGCACTGACCTTGCTGGGCGTGGTGATCGGCGTTGCGGCGGTGGTCGCAATGCTGGCGGTCGGGCAAGGTAGCCAGCGCGAGGTTATGGCCCGGTTCGAGGACATGGGTGCGAACCTGCTCTTCGTTCAGCCGGGGGGTGACCGGGGCGCGCGAATGCGCGGTGACGCCATTGCAACCCTTTCACTCGAAGATGCTGAGAGATTGGGCGAATTGGACAATGTCCTGGCTGCGGTGCCATCGCGGTCCGGATCTGCAACATTGCGGCGAGGAAGCAATGACCATCGTGGCTCCGTGGAGGGTGTTTCGGAAGACTGGTTGCTCGCCAACACCCGCAATATTGAATACGGCTCTTTCTTCACGGCAGAAGATGTCGACCGACGCGTAGGTGTGGTTGTGCTGGGCACAACGACCGCGGGGGAATTGTTCGACAATGTCTCGGAAGCCGTCGGTGAGTATGTCTTTCTTGCGGGCGCACCATTTGAGGTCGCCGGCGTGCTTGAAGAAGAAGGCGCCAGCTCGTTCGGCCGTGACCAGGATGATATCGCGCTTATTCCCATCACAACCGGGATGATGCGCGTGTTCGGCAGTTCCTACCTGTCGAGTATAACCATCGCTGTGGAAGACACGGACGTAATCTCGACGACGGAGACTGAAGCAAACGAGCTGCTGCTTCAACGACACGGAACACAGGATTTTCGGATACGGAATACGGCATCGATCCTGGAGTCCGTTCAGGACACACAGAATTCGTTCTCGATCCTGCTAGGCGCGGTTGCCTCTATCTCATTGCTCGTCGGCGGTATCGGTGTGATGAACATCATGCTTGTCAGCGTATCAGAACGCACGCGCGAGATCGGTGTGCGCATGGCGACGGGGGCGCGTCGGTCTGATATTCTTGTCCAATTCATTGTGGAGGCCGTCGTGGTCTGCGCGCTGGGCGGTGTGATCGGTATCCTTACGGGCTTCGCGATCTGTGCAATCCTCGCCAATCTCGGCACCAGCATCGCCGTAACGCCCATGCCCGCGATCCTCGCCTTTTCAACAGCTTTCCTGACCGGGTTCGTGTTCGGCTTCCTGCCGGCGCGCAATGCCTCGCGGCTTGATCCGGTCCGGGCCCTTGCGGCGGAGTAATCATGACCAGAATTCCTCTTCTTCCTCTCAGTCTGCTTGTCGTCCTTGCAGGATGTACCGCAACGCAATCGTCCGATACGCCTTTGTCCTCGGTTGAGCTTCCGGCGTCCTATGAAACCTCAATGCAAGCGGAAACAGAATTGCCGGCCACAGGGCTCTGGTGGTCAACCTTCGGCGATGAATCCTTGAACGCATTGGTCAGCACCGCACTCACGCGGAACAAGTCGCTTGAAGCTGGACTTGCCAATGTTACCTCCGCACGCGCTGCGTTGCGTGTTGCCGATTCCAGCGCCTTGCCATCTGTTTCAGCAGGGGCGTCAGTTTCCACCGACAGTGATTCCGGCTTCAGTGATTTTTCTCGCAGTGCCCGCCTGTCGGCTAGCTATCAGCTGGATCTGTTTGGCAGTGTTGCAGCGTCACGTGATGCGGCAGGGGCCAATCTCGAATCGGCTGAGTTCGCGCAAAGAGCGCTTGAGCTGAGTGTTACATCTGATCTGGCAGCGAACTATTTTGACCTTCAGGTCGCGCGTAAGCAGTTTGAAGTCGCGCAAGACAATCTGGAAATTGCCGAGCGTATCTTTGAAATCGTGCGGGTAAGGTACGATGCGGGCGAGATTTCCGGATTTGATTTTGCCAGCCAGGAAGCTGCATTGGCCAATTCGCGTGCGCAACTCCCGCAGATCGAGCAGCAGATACTCTCTCTGCGGACGGCGATTGCGATCCTTATAGGGCAGGTGCCGCAAAATTTCGAAGTGCCGGACGTAGACCTTTACGAGACTGGCTTGCCAGTACCGGAAGCAGGCCTACCATCTCAGCTTCTGGTGCGGCGCCCGGACTTGTTGCAGGCCGAGGCTGATTTGCGGGCGGCGCAGGCCAATGTTCAGATTGCGAGAGCAGCCATGCTGCCAAGTGTCGATCTTGGCGCGGGTGTGACGACACTCCTGACCTCTATGTCTGATCCGACCGCCAGTCTTTCGGCGTCACTTGCGCAGACTGTGTTTTCTGGGGGAGCGCTAGAGGCTCAGCTCGACAGTGCCAAAGCGCGAAGGGAGGCGTTGCTGTCGAATTATGAGCAGGCCATTCTCAGCGCGTTACGCGATGTTGATGTTGCGCTGTCTGCCATCAATACCAGCGCCCAACGTGAAGAACAGCTCCAGATTGCACTCGTTGCCAGTCGCCGCGCACTGGATTCCGCTGAACTGCGATATCGTGTCGGCACGGACGATTTGACGAGTCTCTTGTCTGCACAACAGAACTATTATTCTGCAACGCAAAGTGCCCTCGAGGCGCGTCGGGACCGGTTGGCTGCGGCCATTGATCTCTACGTCGCAGTGGGAGGCGGGTTCTAACCCCGTCAGCGCCAGCTGAATTTGGCCGGGCGCTTTGCGAGGAAGGCCCTGTAACCTTCCTGGAAGTCCTCATTCTCGAAGCTTTCCAGGAACAGGGCTTTCGCTTCAGGACTATCGTCTCGCCAGCCCATCTTGATCGCATCGAAGGTGCGCTTCATCGCGCTATGTGACCAGAGTGAATTGGCTGAAACCAGACGCGCCGTTTCTCGCGCCAATTCCAAGGCTGATTCGGACTCTGCCATATGTGTAACCAGACCGATACGATAGGCCTCGTCGCAATCAAATAAACGACCTGTCAGCAAGATGTCCTTGGCGGCAGGAATACCAACGGTTTCTATCAAGCGCCGTGTATCGTTCACTGGATACACAAGCCCCAGCTTCGCCGGAGGCACACCGAACCTGGCTTCGGGGCTGGCGATGCGAATGTCTGCCGTCAGAGCAAGTGCGACGCCGCCACCCACGCAAGCGCCGGTGATCGCAGCGATGATCGGCTTCGGGCATTGGGCGAGACATGTAACCGCATCGGAAATCAGGTTTGCCGAATGCTCTGCGCTTTCGGGCGTGGCATAGATCGTTTCGAACTCCGAAATATCTGCGCCCGCCGCGAATGCGCCTGCTGTTCCGCCATGAATGATGACGCATTTCACTTCGGGATCTGCCTCCAGCTGCTTCACCATACCGGGGATTGCTGCCCACATATCACTCGACAGAGCGTTGCGGCGTTCGGGCTTGTTCAGGATCAGTTCGCCAATCCCATTACTGACCTCGATGCGGATGCGTTGGGAAGTCATGCTCTAATCCTTCAGATAAGTCTTGTTGCACAATTTCTGTATGCGAGCGTTGGCTGTTCGGCCACCCCGAGCCGGCCTTCTGAACAGTTGTGGGAATTGACGCAGCGCCGAGTGTCTCTTTAGGTGCGGGCATGGCCCACCGCAAAGACCTCCTGACCGCAATTCGACAGATTACGCGTGCGATCGATCTGAATTCCAAGCAATTGGCGAAAACGACCGGCCTCACGGCGCCACAACTCATTGTATTGCAGACCTTGTCCGGTGCCGGATCGGTCAAGCCATCGGAGATCGCCCGCGAAGTGCATTTGTCCCAAGCGACGATCACTTCCATCGTGGATCGATTGGAGGCGGCGGGCCTCGTCGAGCGGCAGAAGAACGAAACCGACCGCCGCGCCGTAGATGTCTCGATTACGGAGACTGGTCGCAGAAGCCTCGAAGATGCGCCGGAAGCGCTTCAGGAAGGGTTCCTGAAGCGTTTTGACTCTCTGGAGTTGTGGGAACAGAGTCTGCTCATCTCATCGGTGCAGCGGCTGGCTGCCATGATGAATGCGGGAAGCCTTGATGCGGCGCCGATCCTGGAGGTTGGAGATTTGCAGAAAGAGGGCTGATCAACTCTCGGAGACTTCCACCATTGTTTCCTCTTCCGGTTTGTCCCAGAGGAGGTGGCGATCTTCCAGGACAATCAGATTTTCGCGACTGATGACCGTGCCACCAGTTTGGTAGCCGAGCAGTTCTTTCGGTGAAATTTCCGGATGACGCGCGAGTACCATGGTTTCTTCTGACGAGAAGTTGGTCATGCCGCGCGCGATCTCCGCGCCGCTTTCGTCATAAACGTGAATCACGTCACCCTTGAGGTACTGACCCTGAATTGACTTGATGTCTTCATGCAGGACATGTTCTGGGCTATCGGCCAGCGTGTTTGCCAACTCGTCACGGATCACGATACTGCCGGCAATCTGAAGGCGATCAGTCAGCCACGTCGCCCAAGCTGAAGCTGGCTTGGTGTGCGCGATGCATTTGGTGTGCGGTCGTTCATTATAGAGAACTGAAGACACGGGCGCGTCATGTTCCCCATTCGCGATGAGGGTCGTGCATCCGGCATTCTGCGCCATGTTTGCGGCCTGCATCTTGGTGAGCATGCCGCCGCTACCGAGACTGCTGGTGCCTTCCGTAACCGCGATATACTCGCTGACATCATGGACTTCTTCGACCAGTTTGGCGCCTGGCTCTTCAGGGTTCTTGTCGTAGAGGCCGTCAATGCAGGTGAGGATCACCAGATGGTCCGCCTGGATCATCTGGGCGACTTTTGCGGCGAGGCGGTCATTGTCGCCCACACGGATTTCTTCGGTCGTGATCGAGTCATTTTCGTTCACGATTGGCAGAATATCGCCCTGCAACAGGCGGTGGACAGTGTTCTTGGTGTTCAAGAAGCGCTTGCGCTCTTCCATGTCCTGAAGGGTGACGAGCACCTGTGCGATATCGAATCCAAACTCATGGGCAACTTGTTTGTAGGCGTTCAGCAGCAGGGGCATGCCACACGCAGCAGCGGCCTGTTTGTCGCGCAGCCCGGCGGTTTCCGGCTTCTCGTTCAACATGTTCAAACCGAGCGCCACGGCACCTGACGAACACAGGACAACTTCGTAGCCGTCATTCCGTAATTTGGTGATGTCTTCCAATAGCCGTTGCATGAATGCCCAGCGCGGTGTGAGAAGGTCTGGATTGGCAAGTAGGCTCGATCCGATTTTCACGACGATGCGTTTCTTGGAAGGCAAATTAGGCTCCGGTGGTTGCTTAGGGGCGGACATAAGAAGGTTTGGGTTACGATGCAAATAATTAGCTTACAAAATACCTTCAGACTTTCTTCAAGGTCTCAATACCTAGTCTGAAAAGTCACGAATCAGGGAAATTCGTCTATTTTGCGGCATCCGCCGAAAGCTTGAGTTTCTGTAATAGATGGTTTGAATTCTAAACAAATATCATTATCTCGCGGGTCAGGTGAGCAAAGGACTAGTATAGCATGAAGGTACTTCTCGTTGGATGCGGAAAGATGGGCGGCGCGCTTCTGACGCAGTGGATGCGCGCGGTGGAGCATGAGTTCACCATTGTCGATCCTTTCTTGGACCAACCTGTGGAAGGTGCCCGTCTATTCAAGGATATCAACGCCCTTGGAGACGAGAAGTTTGATCTGTTGATCGTCGCGATCAAGCCGCAAATGGTTGATGAGATACTGCCGGCCTATAAGGACGTGCTCAATCCGGATGGGGCCGTTGCGTCGATCGCTGCGGGGTGTTCGGTGCAGCGCCTGCAGACTGCGCTGCCGGGCTATCCGGTTATACGGATCATGCCGAACCTTCCATCTGCCATCGGGGCGGGCGTTGCGGGCCTTTACGCCAGCAGCGCGGCAAGTGCCGACCAAAGGGATACTGTCGAAACCCTCATGCAGGCTGCCGGGACGGCTGTCTGGGTAGATGATGAAGACCAGATTGACCGGGTAACCGCCGTCGCTGGCAGCGGTCCGGGATATGTCTTCGAGATCGCCCGCGCCTATATCGAGGCGGCCAAGGAACTAGGCTTCAGTGACGAACAGGCCAGCGATCTTGTGCTCGGCACGCTGGATGGCTCCATCCGCATGATCCTTGAAACCGGCGACAATCCGGAAAATCTCCGCAATTCCGTCACCAGCAAGAATGGCACGACCGAAGCGGGCCTGAAGGCCCTGAATGGAGACGGAAAGTTGTCAGATCTCCTGAAAGCCACCACCGAGTCGGCCTACAAGCGCGCAATCGAGCTGCGCTAGGCACCTGAACAAGAACCATGAAGGACGAAACGTGACCACATTGGATTCCCGTTTGAACGCATATATTTCCGGTCTGGGCCAGAATGCCCGCGACGCTGCAAAGGCATTGCTGACGGCGACGACCGAGCAGAAAAATGACGCTCTCCGCGCATCCGCCAAGGCATTGCGTGAGGCAAAAGCGGACCTTCTTGCCGCCAATAAGGAAGAT
>Ga0098044_1001134_pt1 | contig 13967 bp, 21 predicted proteins | sample 10_taG_FD_75053 | JGI IMG/M metagenome (GOLD analysis project Ga0098044, IMG submission 75053) | Marine viral communities from the Subarctic Pacific Ocean - 10_ETSP_OMZ_AT15264 metaG | ecosystem: Environmental > Aquatic > Marine > Oceanic | place: Pacific Ocean | collected 2015-01-16 | reverse complement strand
TATACATTCAACGGTAATGCGGTTCCTGCTGTTGGATTTCCATACCGGAATGGGGAGGATGTACACGCTGTAAAATGGAGGAGCGCAGACGATTCCAAGCAGTTCTCTCAACAGAATGTATGCTCAGAATTATACAACATCCATTCATATACTGAGGGCGATGCGATCCTAGTATGTGAGGGTGAGATGGATGCGCTTTCTTGGATGTCATGTAACCTACCCGAAGATGTCACAGTGGTATCCATTCCGAATGGGGCACCACCAAAGGTTCGTGATGGAAAGATAGATCCAAAAGAGGATAAGAAATTTCGGTATGTGTATGATGCGAAAAAGTTTTTTGATTCAAGTTCAAAAATTATTCTGAATACCGACAATGATTCAGCAGGGAAGGCCCTTCGGGAGGAATTGATTAGAAGGTTGGGGAGGGCGAAGGTCTACACGATTGACCTAGGTGAGTACAAGGATGCTAGTGAGGCATTGCTTGCGGAGGGTTCGCCGTATCTCATAGGTAGGTTTGATGAGATGACACCACTACCAATGGTGGGGTTGCACGACATTGGTGATTTCACAGAACAAGTCATGGACCTGTACACCAACGGGCAACTAAAGGGTGCGTCCACGGGGATTAATTCTTTAGATCAACTAATACAAGTGCCCCTTGGTATGGTAACAATAGTCACGGGGTTTCCATCATCGGGTAAGTCGGATTTGATTGATCAGATTTGCGTGAACTTAGCGCAGAATTATGGGTGGAAAACCGTGTACTGTAGTTTTGAAAAGCCTGCCGAACTACACGCCGCACAACTAGCGCAGAAGAAAATCAACATGCCGTTTTTCGAGGGGCCTACACCACGCATGTCTGATGGGCAGTTAGAGTTTGCAATGGAATGGATCAAGGAAAACTTTTTGTTCATGGATTACCGCAGGGGTGGGCCAACCACAATTGATGGGATACTAGAGGTTGCATCTGCCGCTGTTATGAGAATGGGTTGTCGAGTCTTAGTGATTGATCCATACAACTACATTGGACTAGACCCAACTGAGCGTGAGACTGATGCGATATCCAAGATGCTCACCAAGGTTCAGCAATGGGCTAAGTCTCATGACTGCCATGTGTTCTTCATTGCCCACCCCACCAAGATGGCACCCGATAGGAGATCAGATAAGAAGGTTGTATGCACGGGCCATGACATAGCAGGGTCAGCGGCTTGGTTTGCCAAGGCTGATATCGGCCTGACATGTTGGAGGCACCCAACTGATCAGACACCACCGGAGGCACATGTGTGGAAGGTGAGGTGGTCTTGGATTGGTAGGCACGGCACCTGTCCACTCTCTTATGACAAGGCGACAGGAAGGTGGAGCGATAGGATTCCCGTAGGGGATGATTATGATTGGGAGTTCTTGTGGGATTAACAACCCACCACCCACCACTTAACTTGACTGAGTAGTCTGGGTCCAGTAGCTTTAGAAGGGTTCGGTTAAAGAAGGTGCGACAGGTAATCCCTCCACCTCTCCCACCTCACCCCCTGCCCCATTGTTCACGACAGTGGGTCAGGGGGTTTTGCTTTAGAGTGCATACAGCACTCAGGCTTATATTCAGGGGGAGTCTCCCTTGGGGTTATTCCCTCTGGTGTCTGGCATCCAATGGGTGACATCCCCACCTAGGACGCCACGCTCCCCACCAAAGTAGGGGATGCCAGTGCAACTCTTATTTAACTCACAGTTAGGTAGCTTGCATTTCGGATGGCTTACATCATTTCCATCCCCATCCACTAGCCCTGCATAGCAAGGGTGAAAGCCAAGGAACTCCCCCCTGCTAACACCTGTGTGTTCAAAGAAGTACCACACCTTTGCACCTTCCTCTGGGTACCTATTTTTTACTGAAATCCACTCACTCATGTTTACCCCATGTACCGACCGGACATTTAGCATCTGCCAAATTAACCTTCCTTTTCATAAAGCATCCACATTTTTCACATCTCGTACTGTTTTTATCAAAAAATTCACAATCATTACAAATCTCAAATCTTTCTTGAGCTATATTGGGAGAAACAAATACAGGCAATCCCTGTTTTACTGATCTAGCTGAAGAATAAAGTTGTTTTGTTGCCGAACGGATCATACTTAATTTAGAAGGAAGCTTATCAGACTGTTTCCGTTCACTCATCTTTGTCCCCATGTATCAAATTCAGACAGTATGGTATATAAATATTAAATCGAATAAAAAAATTTTAGGCAGCAGCCGGGTCGCTGCCGGGGGCGAACAAAACATTAACTCTGAATATCTTCATATTCACATTCAATCCATACCCTAGCTCCGCACGACAGCGGTTTGTCGGGTGAGTAAATCACCCTTGATGGACCGTTGATCTCAACTGAGTCGGCATACTCGTTAGACTTGTAAGTTTTAACGGTTATCACTGGCCGTCTATCCCCCACGTTCTTGGTATTCCATTTAATGTTGTGCTGATTAACATGGATTTTTGCTTTCATGATTCCCTTGATTGATTCCACGGATCTCTGATTGTACCATCTGCACATCTATTCCATTCCCGATGCTATCAAGCATCTCCTCGCACTCATGCATCAGTTGTTCCTTAGTGCTTTCGGGTACCGCTCCCTTGCGAACAAAGCCCCTGCAGTGCATACATCCATACTGAAGTGAGTACACCTTACCATACTGTTTAACTAAATCCAAAATGGGTTTGATTCGTAATGCATTATTCTTTGTCATGGTTCCCCCTCTTAGTGAATTGTGCCTTCCCTTCCAAATTCTATTCTATCCAATGACTTAAGCGATACAATCACTTGATGTGAGAAGAAGAGGAGGGCGATCACGGTACCATGTGATAATCTCTCCCCATCCACGGCACGTTTTAGTGACGAGAGCAGTTCATCTGGATCGTTGTAGCCTAAGCCATGAAAGATCCGCGCATCAATAGACTCATCGTCACCATCAAGATCTTCCATGAATCGCGTGATCGCATCCTGCACTGAGGCGATCAGTTCATCTTCATTCATCATCACTTGTCTCCGGTATCTCAGGCAAGAAAAGATTTCCTAATCTATTGAGAAATCTTTTCAACAACGAGCTACCCTTCCTTTGATATCCCACTTGGCTGAAACATTTAGTGTGTTGCATGTTACCACACACAATTTCGGGTGAGTCCCACACCTCAAAAGTGAGAGAACACCCTTGGTGGAGGCAACCATATAGTTCTAGTGCCCCCGTGTCTGAGATCAGAGCAACATCGTGCCCTTTTCTTTTAGCTTTCCAACGGGTAATTATTCGCAGTGCCCGTGCCTTATTGGATCTTACCATTTTTCCCTCGGTTCAGGTTATTCAAAAAAGAAAAAAAAATTTATTTTGTTTTTGTTCCGCCAGCTCGGAGCCACTCCAAACCCTTCGGTCCATTCCAACCAAGACGGGTTGCACTTGGTGTCCTTCCTTTCCAATTAACTTCCTGTCGAATCTCTTCTGCATTATGGTGTGACTGCGAGATGTAATAGGCTACCTCACCTAGTGTTTGTATTGGTGAGTGGTGTGATGGTATGTCATCGTTCCACTTGTCTACAGCAGGGAGATAGAGCATTGAGTAGTGAGTGCCATCCTTCTCTACCTTAAAGCCAACATCCCTAGCGTATGGCATAATCCTCTTGAGTGCTGTCTGTATGTTCTTTGTCGCCCTCTTCGGCTTCGACATTCGGGGCCTCCCCATACTGTTCCTTAAGTGACTTGAATGCTTCTATGAAGTAGGTGTCTAAGTCATCAAGCTTGCGTAGTAAGTCTGTCTTTGCTTGTGATGCACCATTCTGTAGTAGTGCGTCAGGTACAGAGTTAAGCCATGACTCTGAGAACCTTACACTCTTCTGTGATTCAGCGAATGCGTTGGTCAGCATTATACCTAGCTCTGATTCCACCTCATTAAACTTGGCACGATGTTCTATGGCATCGGCACACCAATATGGATTACTCATTAGACTCTACCCTTTTCTCCCTTTGCTTGTGATGCACCATTTTTTCGGTCACAGCCTCGACTGTCCACTCTCCTGCATCACCATCGTTTGAATGAAGGTGATGCATGACTGCAACCAGAAGGGCGTCTAGGGTTTCCATTGAAGCCTTACTACGATGATAAGTTGTGGGCTGTATCCGTTTAACCGGATCAGCGTCTACTATAATCCACAGACCTGAGTCGTAAAAGAATCCCAACAGTGTCATCACCTTCTCACGGTGGGACATCTCTTGGACATCCTCCGCAAATCGTTCGCGTAACTCATCATTTCCTTCGTGACTCATACCCCCTCCTTGTAATTGGAATACATTTTATCATAAGGTAACCCCTCCGTTACATGCTTAAAGTTACTGTTACCAACTAGTACCGCCCGTGCCTGCCTATCAAACTCAACAGGATGTAGGCGTTCCGCATACTTTATGTTGATGATCGCCACGTTATCGGGGTTAACCTTCTTCATGGCCCTTGTGTGATAACGCTTAGGCGTGGGCCAATCGGGATACATCCGCTCCGATATACCTAACTTCTTACATATGATGTTGAGGAATTCTTCGGCACGGCCTAAGTCCTCTATAGTGGATGACTTAATCCGGCTGAGAGATCTACCTATCTCCTCAACTATATCCCCCACAAGTTCAGCATCATTAATGGGCACCTTACTTAGATCCTTCATCATCCCTCCCCTCAGTGGATTCTGGATTCATCTCAGAAATAATTTCAAACAGTTTAGAAAATGTTTTATCAAGCAGGTCGAGTCGTCTCTCGATTCCATCGACCATCTTAAGGCTTGGCTTCAAGTCAACTTCTTTGTCAATCATCCTTCCCTCCAAAGCATTAATATAATAAAAGCGATTAGTACTACACCTAATCCGATGGCCAACATCACTCCTCTCTTCCGTTGGTAGGCCAATGGGCTTCGGACCTAAGCTTACGGATATCAAACTCCTCATCCCACTTCTCCCTAAATGTACGCCTTAGTTTTTTGATTGCATCCTTGGTACGGCTGTATGATTCGGGTGGGAGATCACTGGCGCGTACTACCTTGTGGTGCGTGTCGTGTATCTCTCGTTGTGCCGTAAGCCAATTGCTATAGATCCCCCCATACTGGGTGTCACAAGCTAACTCACCTGTGTCGGTGTCGATCAACACATAGCAATGCTTCATTAGCCTATCTATGGATGGCGGTGGGAACTCAGCAAGAGGATCGTCTACCTTGGGTGGCTTGCGATCTGATGATGAAGGATCTAAGTAATCTGGAAGGTCGTACTCATCCTTATAGAAACTGTAATCTTCTGTCATGTATCCCCCCTAGCTATAAACAATATAACAAACATAGTTAACCTACTCAACGGCCTTGGCTTGGTTTTGGTATACATAGTATACCAAGCAAGAAAAAGTTTTCTAAATGTTTTACATAAACTTTTCTCTAGATCCACAGGCAACCTGTCGCGATCTCACATTGCTCTCTATTGAAGTCACTTTCACTAACTCTCCGGTACTTGTGGCCGTAGCTTGCGAGTATTCTACTAGCATCCTTAAGCATCTGGTGAGATGACCACCGTTTAGGTGATCCTTCAAACTGCTCACCTCCAGATCTACATTGATCTATCGGGCCGATCATACGATCTAGATAGATGTTGTGTAGTCTCTTCTCTAATACTAGCCGTGTCGGTACTTCAATTGCCCACTCAACTACAGGTGTCCTACAGAATCCAGTACATCTATAGTGCCTCAACCTACCTGCAAAGGTTGCGACATCTCTAGTGAAGCCGATCTTCAGCACTGGGTTGCCTCGCCTTGTGTGCTGTGTTGGGCCACTAACACAGTAGACTATCTCTGTTTCTGAATCACCAACCCTCTGCTTGAGCATGGGGTATGGATCATTCAACCAATCCTGTAGGTCGCCAACATTGTAGTAGATGGTGGTGCCACCTCTATCAAATGACTCACCTGTCTCTTGATTGTAAGCCTTCTTATAAACTGGCTCCCTAGTATACTGGCTCATGTTTAGCTCAGGTGGAGCAGGATACCGTCTCAACCACCAGTCTAAACTATCGCTACGCACACCGACTACCTGTGGACCCCGTTTCCGGTGTCTTTCAATGTTGGCCTTTGACAGTAGGCCACCCAGTGTTCGGGTGTGCATTGGGTTATTGTTATTAACCCTTGGGCCATAACTACACCAAGTAGGCCACGGCCTATGCTCCATACGATGCAAGCCATGCACGATACTAAGCAGGGAGATCCAATCTCTGCCACCCATCAGTGCCTTGATATCATGGGCTAGTACTGCGAACACTGCGCTGTTCAGTTTGTACGCTTCTCTGTGTACTACAGGTGCAACATAGAATGGCGGTGTGTTGTTCTCGTAGTGCATCGTGTTGCCATTCTCAGATATGAAACCGATGTCAATCTTCTTCCATCTGCGTTGGTAGGACATTGGACCCTTCTTTAGGTGATCCCTACCACAGCCTAATGTTGATGCCATGTGATCTTCAGTAATCATAGCATCCCTGCCTAGCGTTTCGACTAGTGTCTCAACGGCTACGATTGCAGGTGCCACCTTGAACCACAGCATCCTACGAATACCGTTACCGATACCCTTCAGAATCTTACTCATTGTTTCCCCCCTAAAGTTTTTGAACCTGATTAAAAAAACTTTTTACATCCCAGCTTGAATCAGGTGAGTTGACCCACCCATCTCTGAGTGGATCAACCCAACCCGATTAGTAATACACCTCCTCCAATGAATCGCTGATATCTATGAAGGTTCCCCATGGTTCAGCCGTCTTCCTATTGCTCCAGAGCTTTCCTCCCGTGTAGAAGCTAGGCTTACGGCATTCCCCATGATGATTGGTGCCAGATGTTGAGAGCCATACAACATTGTAGTCAGGCTCATCCACATGCACTGATCCATATGTGTCTGTTATAAAGATCAATGCCTGTACTTCATCAGCCTCATCATTCTCTTCTATGTAGTCGAAGATTGGGTCGAAGCTTGTACCACCCCTGCCTCTAGTGTGAATGCAGATATCCTCTACTGAATCAACCATCATATCGTAGTCGAACCACGGGCAGTCAGGCTCATCAGCATCCACGTTCATCTGCAAGTTACCATCTCCGAATGCGATGCGGATGTTTGATATGTTCAGTTCTTCTACCACACCACGACAATTTCCTAAAGCCATTCGTAATTCATGTGCGGTCATCGAACCCGACACATCTACAAAGAAGTGTACCGTCCCGTGTGATGGCTCAGTGGATGGGAAGTACGATCCATCGGATAGGAATCTCCGGTTGCATTTACGCCATGAGTATTCTTGGCTGTGCAGTGCTGACTCTATGAGTTCCTTGAGTTGCTCATAAGGTACCGTTGGATCTTCTACATCTGTCCACTTCGCTAGGGCACCCCCACCAGTACCGCTTCCGACAGCTTTCTCAATTATCTCAGCATCCGTTACACGTTCAGCAAGTTCTTCCGCTTCCTGTACAGGATCTACATCGGGTGGTGCATCCCAAACTCCACCGCTGATTTCAAAGTCACCAAACCCCTCAGGAATCTGGCTCTCAGGCTCACCCTCACCCTCGCTTGTGCCATCCTGACCATCGGGGTCAGGCTCACCCGTAACGCTCTCACCCTCACCATCTGAAGGGCTAGGTGGCTTTGTCCCATTTGGGTCAGCTTGACCACCATATTCCCCATCGGGCAGTGAGCTACCTGAGCCGTTACTATTGGGGTCAGGCTCACCCTCGCCTTCGCCTTCGCCTTCACCCTCACCCTCGCATCCATCCGCATCCTCAGGCTCACCCTCACCCTCACCCTCACCTGTGCCTGTGCCCTGACCATTGTCTACCTCAGCACCTTCAGGTGGTTTTGGTGGTGGTCTATTGATCCCATTCGCCTCGACCAATTTTCTGTAGATCCATTCTTCAGACCTACCACAATTGGAATAGAAGTCATCGTATAGATGGTCATCGGGTAGCACGAAGTATACACCATACCCTTTCATCTTTCGGATAGCTCCGTTGATGGAATAATCACATGCAACATTCCACCAATACGGATCTCTATCCCCCCTCCTCAGGTGGTGGCCACCAGACACATGGTATGCCTCATGAATATGGACACCCCGTAGTTCCAGATCATTCTGCTGATTAACAAAATCATGATTCCAGTATGTCTGCTTCCCATCTGTCGCGGCGGTTGGGATGTCATCACGCATCACGATTGGCAATGGTCCCAAGACAACACTAAACCCAACAGCATCGGGCATCCCATACAGGCGGTCCTTCTCCCTTTGGGTTCGCTTGGCTATCGCCTCACGCTCCCGCTCTGTAAAAACTTTTCCAATGGATTGCATTTTCTTTTCCCCTCCTAATCCAGTTAGGACATTAGTTCGTTGAATTGTTGATCGAATGCAGGAGTCACCGCTTCTTCTATCTCATTGATCTCCTGTACTAATTCATCCCTAGCTTCTGGAGATGACTTCAGTTCCTCACGCATGTTCTCGTATGATTCATCGAAGTCCTCACCCTCAGGAAAGAGCCTTGCCTGCAAAGCCTTCATTCTTTTAACAGCTTCCCCTATTGCAGAATCCTTAAGGGTTTCATTGATGTCCTCTGCAATGCTGATGTGGACATCCATCTCCTTCCATGTGGGACGCTTAGGTAGGGTGTCACCCTTGCGTCCATCAGTCTCCCCCTCAGCTAACGGGGTGAACCCTGCCACACCACCGTCACCCGTGGTACCGTCACGGGCCAGAGAAGTCCACTCAGCGATCCTGAGTGCTGTTGCGGTGAACACGTTGGCGATCCTCGCCCTCTCCTCATCCCGTGCCTGTTTAATGGCTCGCTCCGCATACTCCTTCGGGAGCTTCAGCCTTATGTCAGCCTCTTGCTCATCGGCAGTAGGTACAGGCTCAAGCTTCACGGTCCAATGAAACTTTTTGCGCACCTCCTCGACATCTCTGGGATAATCATCTGGGTTGAACCAACACTTACCCGTCTTTTTATCTGTCAGAAGTTCCTTCATCTTATCCAAGATGTCGTCCCAATTTTCACAGAGCTTATCGACCTCAATCTCCCGTGACACCCGACACTTATTCAGTGTGCCCTCAAGCTCTGGAAGGTGCTTGTTTAGGACGAGCCATCTAGCATCCTCCTTACGGCTACCCTTCTCGTCCACCTCATTGCATGTCCATGGTGGGCACAGATCCACGATCTTCTTACGAGCTATGCTATACTGCTTGCGGATCTTAGGGATCAAACCCTTGGGCAGAATCCTCTTGGATGTCCCTAGCACATCCTCATCCAGACCAGACTCTTGAGATGTCAAAGCTCTGAGTGCCTTGTCCATCGTTCGATCCGACATGTGCCCTGCCCTCAGGCTGATCAGTACTCCCGTATACCCGAACCCTTTTTTGTCGGGAATAGAATTAGGAACCGATTGTGAAATTGTTTTGCTCATTGTTCTACCCTCCTAGAAGTTAGAGCCGTTATCGTTGCGCTTAAGCTCATGCCCACCATAGGCATCAGTATCCGCAACATCTGGATTGACATTGAATGCGAGTGATACAAAGGCTTGGGTGTAGTCCCCACCCATGAGATCGAAGAGCCTTATGCAGTTGCCGACAAGCTGTTCCATATCGGCCCCCTTCTTAGTGGTCTTCGTTCTCTTCGCTAGTCTCACCGCAAGGGATGCCCTCTTCATCGTTTCACGCCTATCCCCTAGAACCTGAATGGCATCCATGTGTGACTCAGGGTCCGTGAGCATTCCATCAATGTCATAGTCAACCACGCACCTACATAGGCTCCAGAACTCCTGCCCTGCGATTGATCCGATAGCACCCCACACGGTAGCCTTGTCCACGTTGGTCCCACGCACGGGGTCACACCCACCGTGTAGCATTAGATCTGACATGGCTTCCCAAGATCTACCAGATGCATGTTGTAGATCGCCCTTACCCTTAGGCTCAAAGAATGTGGATACCATCTCAGGGTAGAATCTCATCATCGCAATGACCTCATCTGCGAGATTCCCTTGGTTCACCCTCAGGAATCCTTCCGCATCTGCCCGTACATTGTAGATGACTAGGCGATTGGCCGTGTGTGTGAGTATCTGACTTGACCCTGCCTTATGAGCAGAACCATTACCGCAAGCCACAATCTCCCAACCATCGGGCAGTACATAGTCATCCCCGATACGTCTGTGTTCTACGAGTTGGGCATAGACTTTTTGCATAGCCTGTACTTGAGTGGCTTCATCGACTACAAGCAGTCCTTCACCCGACCGTGGGAGAGCCTCATACACAGCCCTCTTCTGTATCGGGTCATCACCATTCCACCAGATTGCAGGCACTCCTATGTCTGTTGGTTCAGAAGTCCCTAGGTTGAGAGGCACCACCCCGAACACACCCTTTGGTGGGTTCGCATTAAACAAAGAGAGTTCACGGGCAATGCCATCCTTGGCTGTCCTACAATCCGCCACATGTTGAGCAAAGATATTTCTGGTCATCCACGATTTCCCTGCTCCGGGTTCTGATATGAAGATGGGATCCCTGCGCTTTGGGTGACCGCCCATGTAGCACATTTCATACGCTTGTTCCATCTCACTGGTAGTGATTGAGATGATTGGTATTACGTTGCTCATCGGTTCCCTCCTAGAGCGTAAACAAATTATGAATAAGAAAACTACTAAAGGTTAAACATTACTTCAATAGATTGGGGATATATTCTCCTATCGTTGGTGATATATGTGCGCTACTTAACGTCCATTACTAACCGCCATGAACAGGTTACGCTTGAACCTCTTGTTATCCTGCTTCATGATGTCAGCCAACCTACTGACTACCGCATCGAATACCTGCTCGCCTCCCCATTGATTGTCGAGTAGGCCAGACTTCTTCACTTCGCTTAACATCCCTGCTATGGCTACATAATCTTTTTGCGTCATGATGGTTCCCTCGCTAAGAAAGAAAAAGAAATAGATTTAGAAAACTTTTATTTGGTTGGGTCGTATCCTCCCACGCTTGGGTCATCCCGATCCATGCGCTCATTCGCCTGCTCACATGGGAAGCATGTGCATGTACGCCCATGGAATTCAGCTTCTCTCTTAAGAATTTCTGCCCTCAACTGGTGCGTGAGTGCATGTTGAAGCAATCTCTCTACATCCTCCTGAGTCAAATCCACATAGGTCTTATGGAATGGTGGATCTCGTAGTGGATTCTCAATGACACCCCAAGTCCTGCCTCCCTCACTTACTATCCTCATGATACTTCCCTCCCTCAACCGAATGTGAATGAATAGTTATGGGTCAGACCGTCTACTTCAGCTTCACTTGCACGGGCGAGCGTCACCCACTCACCGTCCTTCTCAACCTCCAACACAATCTCCCAATGCCCACCATCGGCATCGGACCAGTAGCTACTAGGTCCGTTGACACGCACCGTGGTCCCACGGAACTGCCCACCAGTCAGCTTTAGTATCTGACCGTTGGTGTACTGGCTGTCACGATCAGCCCACGAACATGTGATCGGTGCGCCCACTTCGTTACGTCCTTTACTCATGATTCATCCCCCTCTCTTAGACACGCTTGAAAGTGTTGGTTGCCAGACACCCAGTCCGGTAACTCAGTTCCATACACCACTGCATCAGCCTGTAGACTCGCGGAGACATGCATGTCACGATCTTGGATGATGTAATTATTTCTGTCATCCATGTGCTCTGCCTGCCTATGAAATCCGCCAGTGATCCACTCATTCAGAATCCTACGCAAGTCATCAGCACTAAGCATCGCAACGAGTGCCTTCTTGCGTTCGATTTCTAACCGCCTGACACGGAGCTTTTCCATATGGTACGCTCTGTGTTGTGCGTAGGCTTCTACACCTGAACCGTGGCACACACATTCGTGGTTCTCCCTCATCCTTTGGTGCTTTTGTTTTTTAGTTTGTCCCATGATGTGCTACCCCTCACTTGTTAAAGAATTATATCGGAAGTTCCGATATAAATTTGGTTAGACTGCTACTCTCCCTCCACTCGCTCGCAACGTGTATGCGCCCGTCATCTCAGGCAGATGCCTGACCTTGAGTGCGTTGCTCACGGATGTGTACCCACGCACATGCTTGCTCAACCGTTGCGCTTCTTGCGCGGTGTCAGCACCCATGGCTTTGAAGAACATGCGCCTATGCGCCTGAGTGGATGCGCCACACTTGCAACGCTCCCACTTGCGGATGCTAGGAACGTGGATGTGTACGTCACTCACATCACCCACGATATCCATCACCCATTCGGGATGCCTACCCCCACTGACTAGCCCTGTGCTTCTGGGCCTCTCGACTCTGATCCGTTTCATTTTCCCCCCACTCGTTAGAGAATTATATCGGAAGTTCCGATATAAACCGTCCTCCTTTTACAGCCCCCTCAACCCCCTCGCCTGCCCCCCCGTGCGTACTTCGACTACGACCTAAATCTAACGATTTGTCAATAGGTTGTACATGTTGTAGAGGTGCGGATTTAATGTAAATAATAATTTTAATCAGTTGTAATTATTATTGGCTGTAGGGTACACCTAGTCGTACTTTCCTTCTTGGTACCACGCGAGTACCACGCAGGGTACCGCGCAAAGACCACGAAAACACCACGCACATGGGAGAATTGGTATGGGTGACACCCAGTACACGGAACTCACTAAGAAACAGGCGATGTTCGCTACTCTGGTGAGTGAGGGGAGTACACTGGCTGATGCGTATCGCAAGGCTTACGACCCCAAGACAAAGAGAGAGAAGACCATCAAGGATTCAGCATCCAAGGTGGCGAAGGTTCCTAAGGTGAAGGCTCGCATTGAGGCACTGAAGGAGGAGGACAGGGCGGTGATGGTAGCCCACGAAAAGCTTACGAATGAATGGCTTGTGGATAGGCTGAAGACTAAAGCTGAAGATCCCAACGTGAGTGATGCGTCACAGATTCGTGCGATGGAATTGCTAGGCAAGACCACGGGTCTATTCGATGAGGGCACCAAGATTGTAGTCGAGCATAGGTCAGAGGAGGAGATAGAGAAGGAGATCAATGAGAGGTTGGAGATGTTCTTTGGTGCTGAGGCGTGATATACCCATAGTAAACTGAGATAGAGGCTCTCTTGAGCGAGCGCGTAGACGCACGGGTGCATGTACCTAGGTCTATATAGAGAGAGTTCTGGTCTAACATGGGGCTAAGATTATATCGGAAGTTCCGATATAAATCTGGGAGGGAGATCCCACGCCCGTGAGCCAGTGATGAGAATGGTTTCTGGCTGTCCCCCAGTGAGGCGCATGTACCTAGAGATAAAAGAGAGAGAGTTTCCCCGGCGAGGCGCACGTACCTAGCACTAAGGGGGGGGTTAGTCCCTGTAACACAGGTATAACAGGTACAAAAAAAAGGGAGGACACTGGCCTAAGCCAGCATCCCCCCAATCTTCTACTTACTCCGTCCCATATGGAGAAAGCGTCTCATCTTCCGAGATGGTCTAACCTTCATCTTACGGAAGCCCTTCATACCTCGCTTCTTTCTCTTGGGTTTTCTCTCCCAATTCTTACAAGGCATTGTCGGTTTCATTACTTCCCTCCAGTTAGAATGAATAGGAACTGTCCAAAGGCACAGCCCCTGCCCGATCCGTACCCTCCGGTGTTGGATCGAGCAAGGGGCCTCAGCCCACCGGACTAGGCCAGTGACACCTTACTTAGACTTCAAGTATGGAAGCGTTACCGTTTTCGGCTTCCTAGGCGTCTCCGTTTTCAGCTCTCCAGACCCACGATTGAGGAGTTTGTCTAGAGAGACATCGACGTTTTTCTGGGCCTTGTCTGCCTTTGCTTTGTGTCCGGCTACCGTAGCCCGACCCTTCATCAAAGGCTCACTTCTGGCCTCCAGTTGCGACCAATACTGCTCGCTGATTTCCTTGTTGTTTTTACTCCAATCTGC
>Ga0098044_1001132_pt1 | contig 13979 bp, 29 predicted proteins | sample 10_taG_FD_75053 | JGI IMG/M metagenome (GOLD analysis project Ga0098044, IMG submission 75053) | Marine viral communities from the Subarctic Pacific Ocean - 10_ETSP_OMZ_AT15264 metaG | ecosystem: Environmental > Aquatic > Marine > Oceanic | place: Pacific Ocean | collected 2015-01-16 | reverse complement strand
CTCGACTAAGACAGCATTTGTTGGTGTTGGTGGAGGACAGGACAGCAGTACACTTTATGATATTGTAATTACAAATGGTTTTTATAATACAGCAGCAGAAGCCCATACAGCTTTTAAGTTGAACTACGCTACTGGGAATATCGCTAGTGGAACCTTTACGCTTTACCGGAGGGGCAACGGATGAGCAACTTTCTTGTTGGCAATACCAATTACGCCCCTGTCTGGAAGGATCACGGCACTGGTGGTGGCACTAGCTACACGCTTGACGGATCAGGAACGGCTGTCGGCACCTTAGTCTATGTCGGTGGTTCTATCCAAGAACCGGGAGTTGATTACACTATCTCTGGCACGGCGATCACCATGACCACTAGCGTTACGTCGGGCATTGGTGTTCTGACCTGTCAGCTATACGCCTTGGGTACGGTTAATGTCCCGGTGGATAATTCAGTCACGGCAGCTAAAACGGACTTAACTCTTGCAGAAGGCTCTATGATCTACGGTACGGGCGCTGATGCTTGGACATTGTTGGCGAAGGGTGCTGCTAATCAACAACTGGCGATGAACGCTGGCGCAACGGCTCCTGAGTGGGTAACACCGAGCAGTTCTGATTATCTATTATATCAGAATACAGTAGCGTCCGGTGGCCCTTTCTCTCCCACAGGTTATGCTGCTGGAGCGTGGCGTACCATGCAAATTAATACAGAAGTTACAGACGCAGGAGCGCATGGCTCTTTGTCAACCAACGTCATTACATTGGCGGCTGGTACATATGAACTCTTTGCAGCAGGAGGACTCGCTACTAATAGCGTGGCGGATACTGTGCAATACCGTTTCTATAATACCTCGGACAGTGCCATTATTGCTTCGATGAACGCCACTATGGGTACGGACAATGATAACGGACCTTTCACTTTGTTTGCTGAGTTCACTATTGCAGGGTCTAAGAACTTTGAGCTTCAATCATACGCTTCAACTGCCATTATGTACCCTACCTATTACGCATCTACGGGTGATAATGAAGTAGTGTGGTCTGTCGGATTAAGGAAAACAGCATGAATTATATACATGGAGCAGAAACGCATCTTGGTAAGGTCGTACAGGCTAGACAAGGGGCTACTTACGAACTTCTTGTTGAAACATGGGACGATGCTGATGGTGTAATCCCGACTAAGACTGAGTGCGAAGCTGGCTTTATGTCGTGGCAGGCAAGAGAGGCTGCATTAGCAGCCATTAGAACTTTGGAAAGTGCTATTACACTGCGGCGTTTAAGAGAGGCTATGTCCGATACTGCCTCTGGTACTACCGCTGGCAGGAAGTGGCTAAAAGATCAAGATGCACTTATCGCTGTTGAGAGGACTAAACTATGAGCCAGACAAAATTAGACCCTCGACTGTTGGACAGTAGCGTTGCTCTTGGAGCGCATGATGGTAGTGCTTTGACTAGTCTTAATGCTGGCTTTACTCAAGGTACTGAACAGTCTGCATCTGGCTCGTTCATTACATTTAGTGGTATACCTTCTGGAGTACAGATGGTGATACTTAACTTTGCTGGTGTTTCTATCTCTGCCCATGATCATATAAGAGTACAACTAGGTGATGCTGGTGGTATTGAAACAACTGGCTATACATCTACAGGAAGCCAATATTTAGATAACAATACTCAAAGTGTGAATACAGTTCAAACTGATGGGTTTAATATATCATCTAATGATTCTGCAATGGCTATTGATGGTCAAATGACTTTTACTATAGAAGATGCTGCTAACTTTACTTGGTGTGGCTCTCATGTACTTCACATGGGAACAGCGCAGATCATGTTAGTAGGTGCTGGCAAGAAAGCTTTGTCGGCTGAGTTAACTCAATTAAAGATTATTCCCGATAGTGGCTCATTTGACGCTGGCGCTTTCAACATCATGTACATATAGGAGAAAACCATGCATACAAGAGAAGAAGTTATCGAACAGCAGTTAGCCCTTGGCAAAGAGATTGCGCCTGATGCAGTAGAGGATCGTGATCCTGCTAGGCGCACTGGGTCCATCAACGGCGTTTCCGTCTACTTCACAAAAGCAGAAGAGGAAGCTAGAAACAAGGAAGAGGCTGCTGTAGCTGCGGAACAAGCTGATTACGAAGCCAATCACAAATATAAAGATGATCGAAAAGCTGCATACGGCGATATCGGCGATCAACTGGATATGATGTTCCACGATCTCGCTGACGGCAGCACAACCTGGAAAGACCATATTGCAAACGTCAAAGCTGATAATCCGAAGCCGTAAAAATGGAATTGGGCGCACGAGAATTGATGACAATTGCTACGGTTCTCAGTGGATTAGCTGCGACTTGGGGATTGGTGCGGGGCCAGATTGCGCGGCTACTGGAAGACTTAGCAAAGGCCAATGACTTGATTGCTACCCTGTATACTCGGCTTGACCAGATGGAATCATCGGACAGTGTGCAGAAACACCAGATTCGGGTGATCGCCAGTATGTTGTCGCCAGAGCAGCGGGAAGAAAGAGCAAGAGAGCTAGAATCTTTGCAGCATAAGGTTAGTTCAATCAGGCGTGACTGCGATACTCTGATGACCGCGCACAATGGCTCTCACCCTTATGTAACACCGCCAGCGGGATGTATAGACCAATGACCGAAACATCATGGCATCTTAGTAGGAACTTCACAATTGGTCATGTTCTGGCGGTGGTCGGAGTGGTCAGCGGGGGGATAATTGCCTTCAACACGCTAGAACAAACAGTAGCGAATGATGTCGATGATCTGCGAGATCATAAAATAGCACAAGCTGCGGACCAGATACAACAAGTCGAGGCCAACCAACGTGATCGTGAGCAAATTAACGAGCTTAAAACGCAGACAGCAGTTATTCAAAACACGATAGAAATCATGCAGCGGACACTGGATGACAACCGACAGGATATAAAGGAAATTTTAACAGAGGTAAAAAGGCGATGACGTTTTCCTGGGGCGAAGGAATTATTCTGATTGTGCTGGTCGTCATATTGATAAACCAAATAAGGTACAAATGATGTTGACATTTTTTACCGGGCTGCTTGGATTTGGTGGAAGTTTCCTCCCCAAAGTCCTCGACTTCTTCCAGGCCAAGTCTGATCAGAAGCACGAACTGGCGATGCTTGCTGCTGTCCAGGCTGGGAAGGTCGAGCAGGTCAGGATCGAGCAGGAAGGCGCTCTCGATGTCGCTGAGATCAATGAGATTATCGCCGGCCATCAGGAGCAGGCCAGTATGGTCAAAAGTTCATCCAGATGGATCGCCAACCTGTCGTCGTCGATCAGACCAATCATTACATATGTGTTCGTCGTTGAGTTCCTGGTGATCAACGCATCAATTGCATACATGGTGATGAGTGAAGATGGCGTATCAGTTCATAATTTGATGGCGTTACTCGACAACGAATTTATGGGTCTGCTGACCATGATGCTGACATTCTGGTTTGGGTCCAGGGAGATCAGACGTCGTGAAGGGAAAGTTTAATGAAAAAGGTTTGGCAATTCTTAAAGGTTTCGAGCAGTGCTGTCTGCACCCGTATTTATGTGCTGCCGGTATTCCTACTATTGCTTGGGGTTCTATCTGGGACTTGCGTGGCAATCGCGTTACTATGGATACTGAGTCGGTTACCCAAGACGAGGCGGACTTCCTCCTGGATAGAGAGCTTCGGTCGACTGAACGATCAGTTAGCCGATTGGTTACAATACGACCACTAAGCTCTAACCAATTCTCAGCCCTGGTCTCCTGGACATACAATCTAGGTAGCGGAAATCTCCAGAGCAGTACGATGCGAGTGCAGCTTAATCGTGGACGTATGGATGCGGCTGCGAATGAGCTAATCCGGTGGAACCGGGCTGGCGGTCGTATTCTCCGGGGACTAGTACGAAGACGAAGAGCGGAACGGGCGCTATTTCTAACGCCTGATGAACCACCGTCGAATATGGATATTATAACTGAGTGGCTCAGTGAAACTGGTCATCTTCCATCATAAAAAATGTGACCTCCTATCTGTTTGCAGAGCCGGAAGCGTTCCGCCCAGGCCGGATTTACCGACCGGGCGTGATAGTGGGTGGCGGTTTCCAGGCCGATGAGTGTCAAGCGGCTGTCGAGTAGCGTTTGTGATAAATCCAGAGCTTGGCCTAGAGCGTCTTCGTCTGTGGCCTCTTCTGGCTTGCCGTCGCACCAGTAGCTGAACTGGCATTGGTTCTGGACGGGTGTGCTGTTCCGATAGCGGCCTTGACGCACCACGGCGCATACCGTGTTGGGATAGTCCGGGTGACGCACCCTATTCTGTATGACGACGCCTACTGCCAGCATCCCTCGCCATCCCTCGCCCCGCGCCTCAAAGTACATAGCCTCTGCCATGCACCTCCGTGCTACCTCATCAGCATATGCCGGGACCGCAGCGCAGAAAATAACCAGCGATGCGAGTAATGTCCTCATCGTTCAGCCTTTAACTCCAAAACCACCTTTACTGTACCGACAATCAGAGCAATAGCAATTATCAATGAGCCAATAGAAAGGACTATGAAGTATGTCATAGCTCTAGTTCTATCTGATTGTGGTAATGGTTCTCTATTATGTGGAGGGTTTGTTGTGCTTCGATGCCAACTGGTTGACCATCTCTTATTAGTTTGTCAACTCGTTTACATCCATGAAGGACAGTGGAATGATCTCGATTGAATACCCTGCCTATCTGAGGGAAGCTGAGTTCGGTTAGTTCCCGGTAACACCAGTATCCTATCATTCTTATATCGGCTATCTTTTGGTGCCTACGCTCTCCCCTTAGATGTTCGGCAGAGATACTATATCTTGCTGCTATCATTTCAAAGATAGTCATTGCTATGCTTCAATGGTTTTTATTTGAGTGCGGTGCATTTCAAATCGTGCGGGGATAACCTTCGTTGCATTACAGTTATCGCAGCATCGGCCATCATTGATAGGATCGGCGTTGTTGCCTTGATTCCATATGATTTGATTTGTGTCTGGATTGCGATGAATTTCAATTTTACCTTTACAGATAGAACATTTCATTTGTTTCATTTGATTTCTCCATGTGAATAGATCCGGAGGCAAGCATACGAGAGGGATCGTATTGGGGTGCTTGCCTCCTTCACTGGGTTGTCAACCAACTCAGTTAGTCGAATGGGATCTCGTCGTCGAGATCATCCGCAAGACGTTGTTCTTGTTTAGGCTCTTGCTTTGCCTGTCCATCCCTTGGCTTGGGGTCATAGAAGTTTACCCACCCAGAGAACTCGCTGCCTACCGGGACAGCATCAAGCTTCATTACAAGGCTACCATCTTCACGCTCGAATAACGATCCGATTGTCATGTAGCTGTTCTTTTCTTCACCGGCGTTGTTGGTGTATTTACCAGTGACAACAACGGCGTTCTTTGTTTTCTGCATACTCATTAGCTATCTCCTTTTGCTCTAGCTTTTGCCTTCTTGTAGGCGTTGGCAACAGATGAATACTCTTTGTAACCTCCATCCTTTAGCTTCTTCATGAATGTTTGGTTGTCGGTAAAGAGTTTGTCCACTTCTTCATCCTTCTTACAACTGTCAAAGGCTGAAATCAGTGTGTTCAATGATCCGACTTCATTGTTATCTAACGTGGGTGCGTTGGGGTTATCGTTCACCTCGGCGTATTCATTCTCCATGCTCTTGACGTACTTGCTATCGTCAAACTTGCCAAGGAATACATCGGCATTGAAGCCCAGATAGGACAGACATTTGGTTAGTCCATCGGTTGTTGCTTTCTTAAAGCAATCACTGTCCTTTCTGGTGTCATTCTTATCGATATACAATCCGCATTGGCCCCATTGTTCGATGGTACAGTCCCGCTCTCCATGCCATAGGCGCACCAATACGGCTATCTCATTGGTCGAGGGGTATTCTACCCTCTCAATATTCCATCCCCACCCCCTACCGGCTGCGCCAAAGGCTCCTGTGGCTGCTTGGATTTGGGAATGTGGATCGATTGCGGTGAACTCACGCCCAAACTTTACTTTCTTGGTATGTTTGGGGTTGGTTTTAGACACTGTATTCCATAATGCCATGTTCTTTTTGAGGATTGCTGGTTCGTCAGACATTCTACTCTCCTAATAACTGGCGAGTACGGAAGAAACCTTCGTACTCAGGGTTATAGTGCATGAATAATCGTGCGTAATATGGTGCATGATTATTATTTATTTTGAACTCATCATCGCTACGGGTGACGACATTAGTTTCCCATCTGATTCGTTCGATAATGGCATTGGTTCCAAAGTTTTTGCAGCCAGCTTCGATAGCTTCATGCGTAAACTTGCAGAATAATTTATAGACTTTTGGATTATCCTTATGGAACTCCCACCATTCTTTCTTATGATTGTGGGCCATACTTAAACGTAACGCGACCACGCTTGTCGCGCTTCCCTGTTAGTCCGTTGCCGGTGAGTGACTTCACATCGTCAGGCATGGCACCTTTAAGCCATTCCTTTATGCTCTTGTTTCGTTTGACTGCCTTCTCGGATGCAATGTAATCCGGAACCAAGTCGCACCATTCAGAGTATGCGTTCCATCCTTTGAACTCTTTCTCTGATATAACACGCATATTGTCATGTTCTACTTTCGGCCCTTCAATAGCATCTGGATTTTCGGGCGGCACACGCAGTTCGATATGTTCCCAAAACTTCTCGGCTTCGGTGATGATCTGTTGCTGCATCTCTTCATCTTTATGCAGAATGATTGGTGGTCCGAATTTATTACCGTAGATGGGGGAGATGATGGCGATAGAGTGAGCAGTACATAGCATCTGTTGCTGCATCTGCCATTTGTATGTGTCTATCACTCGTTCTTCCGGGGTGTCGTACTTCTCCTTGCCCCATGAATTATCGTTGGTGTGCTTGGTATCGACTACGCCAAGCACTCCATTGATGCAACAGTATCCATCGGGTGTAGCTGAGATGGCATTACAATCAGATTGATTGATGGACTGAATCCCGCCGCCATTGATGATGCGCTCGTTTAGATTACGGCTTTCATCATCAAAGTATTCGGGTTTGGTTTTCATCAGCCAGTAGAGATTGAACAGTTCAGTGTGTTTGCCAAGCTGTACTTGGAATACATCGGATAGATCAACTTCGACCTCTCCAATTTTTTCCCTGTATAGGCTGGTCCAATCTCCATTCATAACACGCCCTATTTCTGAGGCGCCGATGGTGTTGCGTCTGGCTTCAAGTTGTTCGGCATTGAATGTAGGTGCGGAGAATTGTTTCATGGTCATTTGTTTTTTTCCTTCATGTAAACAGTGGTGAAAGTAGGTTCGCCCACGGCTTCTTGGATTGATGCTGCACATATGTCTATCATCTCGGTGATATGCAGCAGGGTGTGGTACTGATCGCCAACAAGTTCATTGGCTATCCCTTTGATCCTTTCGTTGTACTCAACGATGGTATCTATGTTGGGTCGGATTTTCATTCTGATACGCATATGCTCGGCTTTTGCGCCAAGGGTACGGTGTTCTGTTATAGCTGCGTTGGTATCGGTGACGGTATCGGTAATCATACGGATAATATCATCAGACATAGCTGATCTCCATTGGTTGGCAGTGATTATTTATATCCTGCATTAATGCAGGGCACAAGAGTTAAAAGGGGTTGACACCCCCGCCCTCACTTGAGGAGGGGCGGGGGTTTCAGACCCTTTGGGTTATTAATATTTATCTATATGTTGTTAGCTGTTGACATGGACTGCATATATGCAGTAGGTAATAGGGCATGGTTACTTTTATTTCATACTTCGACCAGATGATAGCGATTGCAAATCAGAATGATATTGATCTTCGGTTGGCTTGCATCAATGCCGGTATCAAGGACAGCACCTATTATCGGTGGATGAATAATAAGACTACACCCAATGAAGATAGTGCGCGTAAAGTTATGGCTACCATGCAAGGGATGATACATGACGCAGCTTAAGGACAGAAATCCTTACAGTTTTAATGACTTCATGCTTGTTGAAAAGCTACGGTTAAGGCGTAAATACCTTGGCCTTGCCCAACGTGACATAGACTTGGCACTTGATAATGCCGAAGGATTATGTGGCAAATGGGAATGCGGAATGCGTGTCCCTCATGCTTCATCTTTATCACGTTGGGCTGATGCCCTTTCTTGTTCATTTGAATTGGTCCCGGTTGATGGCAAGTCGCAGTAAATTAAAAGGTAATCGTGGGGAAAATAAGATTGTAGCCTTGTGTGTTGAGGCAGGGTATCCAGCACACAGAGTACCTTTATCTGGTGCGGCTGGCGGTGAGTTCTCCGGTGATGTATTTATTGATGGACTTTTAAATCGTAGAATAATTACGGAAGTTAAATCTCGCAGTTCTAAAAATATATTTTGGAAAAAAATCAAAGACTACCTTGCTGATAATGACGCACTCTTTCTTATCGAAGATCGCCATGACCCGCTAATTGTTGTTCCACTCAGCACCTTTTTTGATATGACTAATGAAAACAATTAAGCAGATAATAGACAACGCTCGAAAAGGAACGAACGTATCTTACCAAGCTGTAGTTCATGGAAAGATGCCAAGCAGAAAAGCTAGAGCAGAGCAAAGATATATCAACCAGCTTTCTCGACAAGACTTAAAAGACTACTGGCTCAAGAGACTTGAAGAAGATTAAAGCAACAGATGAAACAGTAATTCTAAAATAAAATCTACCATATCAATCATCCTTTAGCTGATTGACTTTATAATCTATCCCTCTTTCTTTACACTCCCTTATCTTTTCGTGCAGAAGTTTAAATAAAGAATAAGTATCTGTTCTCCTGGCATGTTGACCATTCATCTTTAAGACTTCTTTGTTGTGGTCGTAAAAGAAACTACCGATACCATCAGACTTGAAGATCGTAATATATTTCTTTACCATGCACCTTGCCTATCTTTCTTAGCGGCTTCAAAATTAAGGGGACACTCGCGGCGTGAGGGTGTCCCCTTTTCTTATGACTGTGTGAAGGCTGTCATGTGAATACCAAGTTTGTATTCAATGATAGTTTCCACATCATGTAAAGCTTGGAGCTTATGCTCCGGTGTTATGTAACCAACATCACACATCTGGTTCACGATTGTCTCCGCGAGTATGGTTGCAGTTAAACACTCAGGATAATCTGATCCTTGTTGCTCTAGCAATAGTCCTTGCTCTTGCATTTCAATTAGAAGGTCGGACATTCTACCCATTAGTTTACCTCGATAGAAAAGTCTAGGTTGCTGATAACATCAACGACTTTTTCTTTGAGATCATCTTCGGTGACAGCATACTCGTAGACATTATCTTCTGTCACTACCGTTGGATAGGCATTGTCAATTAAGGAACTAATATCCATAGCCTCCATCGCAATGTCGATTTGTTCCGCGCAGATTGTTTCGATTACCGGACGAAACAAAACTTCTACTGCATTAAGCCTTGCTTTAGCTACGCTTAGTTCAGCCTCAGTGCCAGCCATTGCTGCCTCTAGCTTTGCAATTTTAGCTTCACGCAGTTTAATGCGCTCATCTAATGGTGCATCGGCAGTTGGTGTTTCGATTGTGCTAGTCATGTTCATACCTCAATATCTAGGAGATCGCCAAGTCTGAATAGCTCGTTTTTGATGTGAGCTATGAACCCTTTGATCTCGCTGATTGATTTGTTCTCTTCCACCTGTTCAGCAGCAGAGAGTTTACCTTCCCAATACATTAGGTCAGTGGTGAGTAGTCCTACTTGTTCGTCGATTGGCATTGCATACTCCATAGTTTGTTAGGTGTTCCCATTTTGGGAACACTTCACAAAAAAAATGGGGACTTGATCCGATACTAAAGACCAAGCCCCCGAGTTTAATGGAGTGGGGAGGAATTATGCTGCGGTTACGATGTCATTGTCTGCCCTCTCCAGTTCAAGCCAGTGCTTACCTCGTAGCATGGAGGATACCTTACCCTCACGGGTACGCTCGACGTTGTATGCCTTGCCCTTAGTCTCAGGGTGTGAGGCCCACGCTGTCGCTGCGTTGTATGCTCCCCATACATTACGCTGTTCACTATCGAACAGTTGCATGAGGTTATCCAACACCTTATCGCTGACGTTATCAGGCTTGGATGGGCGGGGTGATAGAGCCAGCGTTCGGGCATACATATCCTGTACTTCCTCACGCTGGACAGGTTGGGCGATCCACCTTCTGAACTCGTCCTCCCTTTCATGGAAGGCAAGCATAGCTACGTTCATTTTGTTGACCGCAGCTTCCATCTGGAAGTCACCCGTGATCTGCTTGGTGTGCTTCTGGTGTGCCTTGAGTGCAAAGTTACGAGAGGTACACCCGTTGAGACACCACAAGCGATAGCCTTCAAGGATATGCTGGCTGGCAAACGTACCATCATAGCTATCCCACATCTTAAAGCGTAGCTGTGTGATGTCACCGATGGCTGGTTCGATGGCGTGTTTAGGTAGGATCAGTTCAGCCTTGAGCTTGCGGCCACCTTCAAAGACTTCGATCTTGCCTGTCACATCAGCCAGATCAATGTCGCTTTCCTTTAACGCTTCGATCATACGACCAGCGTTATCGTTGAAGGATCGGAGAGCATACCGCCCACCATGTACGCCTAAGACTTCATGCGTATCAGTACGCACCACCGCTTGCGCTCGGTCACGACTGACGGCAGTATATGTTTTAGTGTTAGACATCCAAGCTTTGCCGGGACGCTCAGTGAAAATGTCTTGCAGTTCCACCGGGAAATCCATAGCCGACAAGTCGATGTCGTCAATGGTTGTTGAATTTATAAAGTTCACAATCTTTGCTCCTATGTGTGACAATAGCCATCGGTTTCAATGCAGAGCCACATTCCGCACCACTGTATAGCGACAGCATCATCACATCCTATTGTTGGTTGGGATGTGGCGATAAATTCTTCAAGCGAGACACCTTGATCTGATTGGGTATGCTTATGCTTGATGGTTTCAAGTTGAAGATCAGTCAACTTCCATTCCTTTCAAGTTCAATGCGAGAACTGATATAGAATTTGGTATTGACCACGCTTATTACTGTATCAATAAGCGTATCTTCGGTAAGAATTTGAGGGATATTATCAAGAGGATCGCACCAATGAGGATGATCGGTAACGATAAAGGCTTCGAGTTTATCAAGGCGCATCGTAAGTTGAGCCACCTTTAACGTGAGGGATTTGATCTGTTCTTTGTCAGTCATTCACTGATCCTCATAGATTTGATGGGGTAAGAGACAAGGCTGCACATGACGTACAATATTATACATCTTAACCACGTTAAGTTCTTCGAAGTACCAGCTTGGATACTGGCATTGAGCATCGAATGTATAACCTTCGATGGCACTGATAATGTAGCCACCATCGGTAGCTTCTTCGATGTCAGCCACCTTACTCATTGTTAAGTGCAACGCTATGCAAGCAACGATAACAACAGTCACATAATTCATAATTAAAACTCCCCTTCTTTCTGCGTCGGTTGGGTATATGTCAAAGAAAAAGGGACCGTAACCCGTAGGCTACGATCCCTTTCGGAGGAGAGTGTTGGGTTACGAAGCTTTAAGAAGCTCGGCAATCCGTTCGGCAGCAGACCCTTTATTCTGAGCAGCCTTGCTGGCTTTGGGATTGTCCGGGTCTTCCGGATGGTAATACTTGAAGCCATCGTTAATGACTTCGTAGTCCACTTGAGCCGCATGGTAGACAGCCAAGAACTCCGGAGCTTGCTCATCGGCACGTTCCGTCTTGGTGATGATGTCTAACAATTGTTTGTCGCTCATCGGGGATGCTTCGTGCATCACCAGTTCTTCTTTGCCTTCCTCTAATTGCTTCACATTGTAGAGGTAATCATTGAAAGAATTGTAAGCGACTGCCCGAACCATCTGAGATTTAACCCAAGTGGAGGCGTCTTTTTTGTCGAGGATTTTGGTGATATTTTCAAAAGTCTTAGGCATTAGATGTACTCCTAGTTGGTTAAAGTTGAGGATCGATCCGTCCACAAAGAAGTCAGTGTATTACAAAGAGTGTCACGCCCACGTATTACAAAGAGTGTCACGCCCACGGCGTGACCCCATAGGCGTGACCCCATACTAACCACCACCAAGGGCTGGCCGAAGGCCAGTGCATTTACCCTTGTGGTGGCAATGACTACTTTGTAGGCTCGATCCTCAACTTTAACCAACAGGTTAGTACATCTCTCTTATGACCAAGACTTTTAGGAAATTCCCAAAATCCTCGACAAAAAAGACGGTGGAACGCTTCGCTTTAATGAGCCAGTGGTTCGACGTTGGGCATTCGCTTCCTTACAATTCTCCAATGATTGCCTCTTCAATGTGACCCTCAGCAATTAGCAGGAAGGCAGAGAAGAACTCATAAGGTGATGCACATGGGCCACCCCGATGAGCGACAAGTAAGACATCAGCGCCAAGGCGGGGCGTGTTGATGAGATCAACAAGATCCGATGCCTTGGCTAGATGCCCCTGCGGATCGGACTACGGAGGACTGAATGATGGCTGGATTACTATTCGCAAGCCCGACAATCCCTGCCAGCAAGGATGATCAGAATAATGCTGCCGAACGGAGTGCCGTATGCTGAGTTAGCTTCGTGACCCAACACCCGACAAGGGATCGTAGACTGCGGGTTACAAGCATGATCCCTTTTGGTTGGACTTATCCCCAACATAAACAATAAGCATTATCAACTACATAGCAGAAAGAAGGGCAGTAAGGCTGTCTCATACAGGTGTTTTGTGCGTTGACAAGGATTTCAAATCCCCCTTATCTATCCCCCAGAGGGGGAGTAAAGAGGGGGAAAGAGATACACCCAACAAGCGACAAGCAAGAGAAGGAACAAAGAAAAGAGGTTGTTGAATGACCAAAGAAAACCCCAAAGCATACAGAGATAATAACAAGCCAGGATTCCTCACTAAGCCTCAAGCAGCAGAGACACGCAGGAAGCAATTAACCCCGCTCCGGAAGAAGATCATTGATCATTATATAACTACCGGCGATGGCCCTACTGCTACAGCTAACGCACTGAATTGCAACAGGGTAAGTGTGAGCCAAGCACTCGCTGATCCTTATGTGCAGGAGATTATACAAAAGGAGATTGGTGAGAAGTTAAGTCTTGCCGGTGTTGTAGCGTCTAATTCTCTGGTTCAATTAGCTAAGTCAGGTCGGTCTGAGTATGTGAAGCTGCAGGCAAGTGATAGCATCCTAGATAGGATTGGCTTTAAGCCACCAGAACGTAAACAACACTCGGTCCAAGGCGACATAAAGATCAGTATTGATCTAGGCTGAGTGAGATGTTCGTTGAGGCTGATCGAACGGTAAGCGAACCTCGGGTGAGCTTGTAGTGATGTGCAACGCTAGGCGGAAGGAGGGGTTAAAAAACTACCTGGCCTTGCGAGTATATGTCCCATCCACCCAATTTTTCCCAGAAAGGTTCTTCACTTATTCTTTACTCCTGTGTTATATGGATTGGAGTGTTTGAAATATTTTTTTTGCTGTGGGGTTTGTTTTGGAGACGGTTGCAAGGTCATTGAGTGATCAGTTAGATGTAGCGGAGGAGCAGATTAGGGTTCTTCGTGGTGCGTTGGAAAAGATCAGGGACACTGCGCGGGTTAGTGAGGGTGTTGAGTTTTATGCGATGCTTGCAGACAAAGCATTGAATGGTGAGAGGTAGTGGTGATGTTATGTTACGGGTTGTTAAGCCTGCGGTTCCGGATGAAGTTCGGTTTGCTGCGGAAGAGTTGGCAAGGCTGATGCGGGAGCATGGGCTTATTGATCGTGCTGTGGTGCATGGCATTGGCACGAAGGATGCTCATGTGTTTGAGAAGCTTTGCGAGAGAACTGCACAGTTGCAGGGGAAGTGTTTTGTGCGTTGAACACTTATGATTGGTGTGTAATGGTTGGCCTTCTTTTGGAGGTCATTTTTTATGGAGAAAGTTATGCAAGCAGGAT
>Ga0098044_1001129_pt1 | contig 14012 bp, 12 predicted proteins | sample 10_taG_FD_75053 | JGI IMG/M metagenome (GOLD analysis project Ga0098044, IMG submission 75053) | Marine viral communities from the Subarctic Pacific Ocean - 10_ETSP_OMZ_AT15264 metaG | ecosystem: Environmental > Aquatic > Marine > Oceanic | place: Pacific Ocean | collected 2015-01-16 | reverse complement strand
ATGGATTTCCATGACCGCAAGGCCGCGCTCAATGCGCCCGTCGGGCGTGAAGCGGAAGATGCCATCGACACCGGCAAAGCCGTCGGGATGCGTCAGCGCCTCATCGGTGAAACGCATGTCGCCGGGATGGGACGCCAGCGCCACGGCAAGGCTGACGCCATCGTAGGCGAGGCTCGCGATGCGCGGCGGCGTCGAATGATAGGCGCGGGCATAGCGTGCGACGAACTGCTGATGCGCTTCGGGTGGCGGGGCGGTGAACCAGCCGCCGTCGAGCGAGGCTTCGCGCGTCAACGTCGGATCGTCCCAGAGGCCGGTGCCGAGGAATTTAATCTTGCGCGGATCGATGTCGTAATAGGGCAGCAACGGCGCCAGCGCCTTGAGGCGCGTGCCGCCTTCGGGCACGAAGATCGCCTGATAGGGAAGATCGCCGACGGTGTCGACCTTTTCGAGCGCCTTGGCACCGGCGGCATCGCCCGCCGCTTCCAGCGCCTTGCGCTTGGCGACGAGGGCGGCATGGCGCGTTGCATAATGCGCGACCCGCATGACGGGATTGTTCATGCCTTCGACATTGAGCGGATAGCTGACCATGTCGGTGATGATCGAGCCGTGATCGGCGACCGCCTGCTGAAAGTCCTGCGCAACGCGATTGCCATAGTCGTTCTGCGGCGTCAGCGCGGCGAATTTCGTCATGCCGTTCAGCACGGCGAAATCGACGATGCGCTTCACTTCCTCATCCGGCGGGAAGGAGAGAAGATAGACGCCGGGCTGGGCGACGGTGACGTCGGACGAGAAGGCGACGACCGGCACGCCGGAGGCTTTCGCAATCGGTGCAACGGCGGTGACCTCGTCTGCAAAGAGCGGCCCGAGGATCATGTCGGCGCCTTCCCGGATGGCGTCGGTGGCAGCCTGTCTGGCGGCATCTGCCGTGCCCGTCGCCTTGGGCATCAGCAGGATGTTCGGGTTGTTGAATTCGAAGAGGGCGAGCTGCGCGGCATTATAGAGCGAGGCGGAAAGCTCGCGGATGTCGGGATTCGACGAATTATAGGGCAGCAGCAGGGCGACGCGGATGAGCTGGCGGCCTTCCATGCCCTTGGGCGTATAGAAATTGGCCGGGTCGCGGGTGACGGCGGTCTGGGAGGGCGGCGGCTGCGTTGCGATGGGTGGGTTCTGCACCACGACCTTGGGCGGCGCGGAGGGGCCGGTTCCCGTCGAGGCACAGGCGGCCAGCAGCGGCAGCAGAAGGGCGAAGGCGAGGCCCTTGAGGGCTTTGGCGGCAAAATCGGCCTTCAGGCCGGTCAATCGGTGCAAACTCAAGGCGCTACTCTTCGCTGTGGGAAACCGGGGAGGTCGAAATGGACCTGCGCCAAACCTAAAGGGGGCGGGCGGGCAAGTAAACGACTAGAAGATTTGCCAAAATGCAGGAAGATTGCCAAACAGGGGCGGGGACCTTGCGAGCAGTCGGGGCCCTGAGACCTATTGGAGAGTTGATGTCCGATCACGAGCGAGAGCCAGACGACGAGGAGAGGGTGAGCGAGCCACATCAGCGCCGCGCGGCGCAAGTCCTTGCCCCCGGCCTCTATGTGACGGCGACGCCCATCGGCAATGCCTCGGACCTGACGCTCCGCGCCCTCGATGTGCTGCGCGGGGCGGACGTCGTGCTCTGCGAGGATACGCGGGTGACGGCCAAGCTCTTTGCGATCTACGGGCTGACGACGAAGCTTCTCCCCTATCACGATCACAATGCCGCCGAGATGCGGCCCCGCATTCTGGACCGTCTGGCGGCGGGCGGGCGCGTGGCGCTGGTCTCGGATGCCGGGACGCCATTGATCTCAGACCCCGGCTATAAGCTGGTGCGCGAGGCGGTAGCCGCCGGTCATCATGTGACGACGCTGCCCGGCGCTTCATCCGTCATGGCGGCGCTGACGCTCGCTGGCCTGCCGACGGATCGTTTCTTCTTTGCAGGGTTTTTGTCGGCGAAGCACGAAGCACGGCTGAAGGAGCTGATCGAACTGGTCGGCGTGCCGGGCACGCTGGTGTTCCTCGAAAGCGCCCCGAGGCTTGCGGCATCGCTGAAAGACATGGCGACGGCCTTGGGCCCGCGCGAGGCGGCGGTGGCGCGCGAATTGACAAAGCGCTTCGAGGAAGTGCGACGCGGGACGCTTGTCGAACTCGCCGCGCAATATGAGCATGAGGGTGCCCCCAAGGGCGAGATCGTCGTGGTGGTAGGACCGCCTGCGGCAGCCGCCCCGCTCTGCGCCCATGAGATCGACGCCATGATCGAGAATGCGCTGGGTCGCGGCAGCCTGAAAGATGCGGTTGCCGAAGTCGTGAGCATCACAGGCCTGCCGCGCCGTGAAATCTATGCCCGGGCGCTTGCGATCAGCGAAGGCGACGACTGATGGCCGGGCCTCAGCGCCGCCAACGCGGGCTGGCGGCCTATGAGAGAGGACTGCGCGCGGAGACCAAAGCCGCGCTCTGGCTGATGCTGAAAGGCTACCGCGTCATCGCCCGCCGCGAGAAGACACGCGCAGGCGAGATCGACCTCATCGCAAGGCGGGGCAAGGTGGTGGCCTTCATCGAAGTGAAGGCGCGAGGCGATGTAGACGGCGCAGCCGAAGCCTTGGGCGCGGCGCAACGCGAAAGACTGGCACGGGCGGCAAGTCTTTATGTGGCCTCAAGGCCCGCATTGCAGGCGTTCGACATGCGTTTCGATCTGATGCTGGTCGCGCCGCGAAGCTTTCCGCGTCACATTCCCGACGCCTGGCAAATGTAGTCTGCCGCCATATTCTCGCCGCATGGGAACGTGAATCTTCCGTCTCACGCTATTTTGTTTTGAGGTATTTCATGCGCTCGATTTCCCGACTTGTCCTTCTTCTGGGCGGTATGGCCCTGCTGCCGACATTGGGCGCCTGCGTGCCCGTGGTCATCGGTGCGGGTGCAACGGGCGCGGTCATGGCCTCCCAGGATCGCGGGCTCGAACAGGGCATCGACGACAATGAAATCTCCTTCGAGATCAACCGCCGTCTGGCGCAGAAGGATGAGAATCTCTTCAAGCGGGTTTCGACACAGGTGCGTCATGGCCGCGTGGTTCTGACAGGCTTCGTGCGCAACGAAGAGGATAGCGCCACGGTCTCCAAGATCGCCTGGGGCGTCGATGGGGTGAAGCGGGTCGACAATGAACTTCAGACCGGCACACCGACGACTTTTGCCGAAAAGGCCGACGACAGTCTCATCACGACGAAGCTCAAGGCGGCGCTTCTCGCCGATGCCGATGTCGCCAGCCTCAACTATTCGGTCAAGACGGTGCGCGGCACGGTCTATCTGAGCGGCACGGCGGCAAACGACGCCGAGCTGAAACGCGTCATCGCCCATGCGCGTGACATCAGCGGCGTGCGCAACGTCGTCTCCAATGTCGATGTAAAAAAGCCGGGCTGATACTCTTGCCGCCGCAGGGCGTCCCGCGCGATGATGGCGCATGAGCACTGACGACAAGAAACGCCTTCGCGAAATCGAATCCGAGATAAAAGCGGCGGGTGAAATGCCCGACGAGGCGCTGGACGTCGCCCGCCTGGCGCTTGCCTTTGCCGAGGTCGATGGGCCGGGACGAAGCCGCGACACTTACGAAGCCCACCTCGATGAAATGGTCGGTGCCTGCCGTGAGGCACTGTCGAAAGCCAGCCCGACGCAACGTGAAGATGCGGAACTGCTGGCGACGGTTCTTGCCAATATTATTTCAGGTCGCTTCCGCTATCGTGGCGATGAAGAGACCTACGACGATCTGAAGAACGCCGACATCATGCATGTGATCGACCGGCGCAAGGGATTGCCCGTGGCGCTGGGTCTGCTTTATCTCCATATCGCTCGCGCGCTGGAGCTTGATCTGGCGGGGCTCAATTTCCCCGGCCATTTCGTTCTGCATCTGCGCGCAGGCACGAGCGCGGCGATCATCGATCCATTCAATCGCGGCGAAACGCTGTCGTCTGCCGATCTGCTCAGAATTCTGCGCAGTATCGAAGGTCCCGAGGCGGTGCTGACGCCCGATATCTATGCGCCTGTCTCGCCGCGCGATATTCTGCTGCGCTTGCAGAACAATATTCTGACCCGCGCCTTCGCCAAGGACGATTATGTGTGTGCCCGAAAAATCCTTAGGCGGATGATCTGGCTTGCGCCCGACCGGGTGAACCTTCATTTCGAGCTTGGACGGCTGGAGGTCTATGCGGGCCATATGGGCGCGGCGGCGGAGGCCTTCGAACATTGTGTCGCCGAGGCAAAGAGCGAAAACGACCGCCGCATCGCCGATATGGCGGCGGCCGCCCTGAAGCGCCTCAAGACACGCCTCAACTGAACTACATGGGTCTCGCAAGCGGCAGGGCGTGGATCGTCTGCAGGAAATCCCGCGCCGAATCGCCAAGTCCGGTGATGACCATGCCGACGCCGATGGTGGCGACGATCAGCCCCATGAGCCGCGTGACCACCGTAAGATTGGTCTCGCCGAGAAAGCGCACGACGCGGTGCGCCTGCATGAACATGAGATAGGTGAGCGCGGCGATGACGAGAAAGGCCGCAATGGAGACCGCCGTATAGGCAAAGCCCGGATTGGCGGCGAAACCGACCGCGGTGGCAATCGTCCCGGGTCCGGCGATCATCGGCATGCCGAGCGGCGAGACGGCGATGGAAAGCTGGGCCTTGATGACATCGGCGGCCCCTTCCTCGCCCTCGACCTGATGCGGCACCTGAACCGAGGAGGAGCGGCCCTGCAACATCTGGTAGCCGACGATGGAGACGAGGATGCCGCCCGCGATGCGGAGCGCCGCCATGGTGATGCCGAACATTTCGAAGATGACCTTGCCCGCGACGCTGAAGAGGACGACCACGAAGATGGCGGTCAGCACCGCGTTGCGCGCAATCTCGCGCTTGACCGCGGGCCTGTCCTCCGAGGTGAGGGCAATGAAGATCGGCGTTGCCGAAATCGGATTGGCGATGGCGAAATAACCCGCGAGCGCCGTCAGGCCGAAAGTGATGTAATCCTGGAACATGAAAGGTCTCCGAAGGCCGGGGGGTGGGCCCTTGCCGTTCAGGGTGCAACAATCGGCATAAATTGCAAGCGCCTCTGGTCTTTTCGGTCCTGCTCCCCCATCTTCTTCGAAACGAAACCAGAAAAACCAGAATTAGCCAAGCCGGAGACGCCATGAGCCTCAAAGTCGCAATCCAGATGGACCCCGTCGAGACCATCAATATTCATGGCGATTCAACCTTTGCATTGGGGCTCGAGGCGCAGCGGCGCGGGCACACGCTTTTCTATTATCAGCCGAAAAATCTCTCCATGCGCGACGGGCGCGTCTATGCGCGCGGCCACGCGCTCACGTTCCGCCGCGAGCTGGGCAATCACGCGACGCTCGGCGAAGCGGAAAAGCTCGATCTCGGTGAATTCGACGTGGTGCTGCTGCGCCAGGACCCACCCTTCGACATGAGCTATATCACGACGACGCATATGCTCGACGTGATCCATCCCAAGACGCTCGTCGTCAACGATCCGGCGGAGGTGCGCAATGCGCCGGAGAAACTTTTCGCAACCCGCTTCGAGGGCCTGCTGCCGCCGACGCTCATCAGCCGCGATATGGACGAGATCAAGGCCTTCCGCGAGGAGTTCCGCGATATCATCATCAAGCCGCTCTTCGGCAATGGCGGCGCGGGCGTCTTCCGTCTGCGTGAGGGCGACGAGAACCTTGCCTCGCTCATGGAAATGTTCGGCCAGATGAATCGCGAGCCGGTGATCGCTCAGAAATATCTCGCCGATGTGCGCAAGGGCGACAAGCGCATCATTCTCGTCGATGGCGAGCCGGTGGGTGCGATCAACCGTGTGCCGGCCGAAGGCGAGGCGCGCTCCAACATGCATGTCGGCGGCCGTGCCGAGAAATCACTGCTGACGAAGCGCGAGCAGGAAATCTGTGAAATGATCGGGCCGGAGCTGAAAAAGCGCGGGCTCATCTTCGTCGGCATCGATGTGATCGGCGACTATCTGACCGAGATCAATGTGACCTCGCCGACGGGTATTCAGGAGATCGACCGTTTCGACGGCTCGAACCTCTCGGCGCTGGTCTGGGAGGCGATTGAAGCAAGGCGGATCTGATCCGCGGCTCAAGGGGGGCTGAGGCATGGAAAGATTGAGTTTCGCGGTGGCGCTGGTGCTGGCCTTTATCGTCGCGGCATGGGCGGCGAATGAAGCAGGCGACATGGCGGCATCGCGCCTTCAGCCGACGCTCATCACCATCGATACGCATGTCGATATTCCGACCTTCTTTGCCTCCGACAAATACGATCCTTCGAAGAGCAATGCGCCGCCTATCCTCGTCGATCTGCCGCGCATGAAATCGGGCGGGCTCGATGCCGTCTTCTTCATCGTCTATGTGCCGCAGACGAAACGCGATGCGGCAGGCTATGCGGGCGCGGCCTCGACGGCCTTTGCGAAATTCGCCGCTATCCATCGCATGACGGACGAGCTTTATGGCAATCAGGTGGGGCTGGCGGAGAGTTCCGCCGACATTCGCCGCATTCATGCGCAGGGCAAGAGCGTCGCGCTGATCGGCATCGAAAACGGTTATGTGATCGGCAAGAACCTCGAACTGCTCGACATCTATTACAAATTGGGCGCGCGCTATTTCGGCCTTGTGCACAACGGCCACAATGATATTGGCGACAGCGCCCAGCCGCGCGAAGACCTCGGCGACAAGCCGAACAGCGAAGGCGGTGAAAACGGCGGCTTGAGCGCTTTTGGCCGTAAGGTGATCGAACGCTGCAACGATCTCGGCATCATGGTGGACGTGAGCCATTCGGCGAAGTCGACGACATTGCAGGCGATCGAAGCCTCGCGTGAGCCGATCATCGCGTCGCACTCCGCCGTCTATGCGCTCAACCCGCATCCGCGCAACATGAGCGATGAAGAGATGAAGGCGCTGGCGGCGAAAGGCGGCGTCATCCAGATCGTCGCCTTCGATGAGTATCTGAAGCCCATGCCGGAAGAAAAGAAGAAGGTGCGCGGCAAGCTTGCCATGTCGCTGGGGCTGACGAGCCTCGATGCCTTCTTCGATGCGAGCCCGGAGGTGAAGAAGAAATTTCTCGATGGCGTGGCCGAACTCGACAGGAAGTGGCCGCGCGCCAATGTCCATGATCTCGTCGATCACATCGACCATGCGGTGAAGCTCATCGGCGTCGATCACGTCGGGATTGCGTCAGACTTCCAGGGCGGCGGCGGCATCGAGGGCTGGTCGGATGCGAGCGAGACGCACAACGTCACCGACGAGTTGAAGCGCCGCGGCTATTCCGACGAAGACATCGCCAGGATCTGGGGCGGCAATGTCATGCGCGTGATGGACGAGGTTGCGGCGGGACGCCGCCCATAAATTCCGACATCGTCATCCCTGTGGTGAGCGTCTTTTCAGGATGCAGCCCTTTGTCACCCTGATTTTCCGACTGCGGATTTTGTCACCTCCTCGCGGTGCGAGACGGTCCAGGGTGGATATTATTTTCCGAACCCCCTCAGATTGTAGTTGAATAGATTTTCATTAACTATAATATTCGCAACTATTAAAGAATTTTATGGGGACGAAAAATGGCAATGAAAGAGGAGAATTATTTAAAAAAAACCGAAATTTCGAGCCTGGCATTTGACCTTATCAAGGTTCAGGTCTGTCTTGCAGCAATGGAAGATGGAATTGATGATTATTTATTGTGTTATTCAAGGCGTCTATTGGCGAAATCAATATCTATACTTAATGAAGAATATGAAACACGATAGATAGGTATAACAAAATCAGAAGAGAACTTCGAGACAGTTTTGGGTGGGTATCCTCGGCGCAGTTGTCGTTGATGTCGTACATTTCGGGCGCGGCTCGAATTCTCTGAAGAATTATGCGGCATCCCTGCATCATGTGATTCCAGATGGAGAGCGACATGACGGACGACAGAAACGCACGCTACAGGGACAATCTTCAGGGCGAGGTGGATGGCGCGAGCCTTTATCGGGCGCTGGCCGAGGTGGAGCCGGACGCCAAGCTCGCCGAGGTCTATCGCCGTCTTGCCGCCGTGGAAGAAAGCCACGCGGAATATTGGAAGAAGCAACTGACGAAAACAGGCGCGCGGGTGCCGCACCTCAAGCCCGGCTTTCGCACGCGGGGCCTTGCCTTTCTTGCGCGGCGCTTCGGGCCCGCCTTTGTGCTGCCTGTCATCAATACGCTCGAACAGGCCGATAGCGGCGTCTATGACAAGCAGTCGGAAGCGGTCGCCGGCGGTCTGCCGCAGGCCGAACGCAGCCATGCGCGAATCCTGTCGGCCATCACCGCACCAAACGCCGGACTTGAAGGCAGTTCCATCGCGCGGCTTGAGGGCCGTCATCGCGCCATGGGCGGCAACAGCCTGCGCGCAGCCGTGCTCGGCGCAAACGACGGGCTCGTCTCAAACCTCTCGCTCGTCATGGGCGTTGCAGGCGCGGAAGCCGCGGGCAGCACGATCCTGCTGACGGGGCTTGCGGGTCTTGTCGCGGGCGCCTGTTCCATGGCCATGGGCGAATGGCTTTCGGTCAATTCCTCCCGCGAGCTTTACCAGAAGCAGATCGCCACGGAAGCGATGGAACTGGAAGAAGTGCCCGAGGAGGAAAAGGAAGAACTCATCCTCATCTATCAGGCCAAGGGACTGTCGGAAGAAGAGGCGCGGGCGCTCGCCGACAAGCTGCTGTCGGACAAGGAGACGGCGCTCGATACGCTGGTGCGCGAGGAGCTGGGCATTGATCCGCAGGAGCTTGGCGGCTCGGCCTGGGGCGCGGCGGCGACGTCCTTTCTGCTCTTTACCTTTGGCGCGATCTTTCCGGTGATCGCCTATTTCTTCCTCGCGGGCGATGCGGCGCTTTTCACGAGCCTCGCCCTGAGCGGGCTGGCGCTGATGGGGATTGGCGCAGGGACTTCGCTCTTTACCGGTCGCGGCGCGATTTTCTCCGCCCTTCGGCAATTGGCCATCGGCTTTGCGGCGGCAGGCGTCACCTATGGTGTCGGCATGTTGGTGGGTGTGAGCCTTGCAGGATAGTTCCCACTTTGTTCTTGACTGAAATATTCGTTTCCGTAATCTGAAAGCCTGGAACTCTCCGGATGGGGGCGGGCATGGTGGCGCGGATCGAAACGGTGGCCTTTCAGGGTGTCGAAGCCCGGCCTGTCGATGTGCAGGTCCATATGGCGAGCGGCGTTCCGGGCTTCACCATCGTCGGGCTTGCCGACAAGGCGGTCGGCGAGAGCCGCGAGCGGGTGCGTGCTGCATTGAACGCCATCGGCCTCGGCCTGCCGCCGAAGCGCATTACCGTCAATCTTGCGCCAGCGGACCTGCCCAAGGAAGGCAGCCACTACGATCTGCCGATTGCGCTGGGGCTGCTTGTCGCCATGGGCGTGCTCTCGCAGAGCGATCTTGAAAATTACGTGGTCATCGGCGAACTCTCGCTCGACGGCCAGATCAACGCGGTGGCCGGAGCGCTGCCTGCCGCTGTTGCGGCCAATGGGCGGGGCCGCGGTCTCATCTGTCCCGTCGCCTGTGGACCGGAAGCGGCCTGGGCGGGAATGGACGCGGAAAACCCCGGCGGCATCCTCGCGCCCCGGTCGATCATCGCGCTCGTCAATCACTTCAAGGGCACGCAGGTGCTGGCCGAACCCCAGCCGATGAAGGCGGTGGAGGGCGGTCATTTGCCTGACCTCCGCGACATCAAGGGACAGGAAGTCGCCAAACGCGCGCTCGAAGTCGCCGCTGCCGGTGGCCACAACATGTTGATGGTCGGTCCGCCCGGCTCCGGCAAATCCATGCTGGCGGCAAGATTGCCCTCCATTCTGCCGCCCTTGTCGGCGCGCGAAATGCTTGAAGTTTCCATGATTGCTTCGATCGCGGGCGTTTTGCAGGCAACCGGCATGGGCCGCGCACGGGCTTTTCGCACACCGCATCATTCGGCTTCCATGGCGGCGCTTGTCGGCGGCGGCTTGCGCGCCAAACCGGGTGAGGTCTCGCTGGCCCATCGCGGCGTGCTTTTTCTCGATGAGCTGCCGGAGTTTCCAAGGCAGGTGCTCGACAGCCTGCGCCAGCCCATCGAGACGGGCGAGGCGGTGGTCGCCCGCGCCAATGCGCATGTGACTTATCCCGCGCGCTTCCAGCTTGTCGCCGCCATGAACCCCTGCCGCTGCGGCCATGCGGGCGATATGGCGCGCGCCTGTCCGCGTGTGCCGCGTTGTGTCGGCGATTATCAGGCGAAACTCTCAGGCCCTCTGCTCGACCGCATCGATATTCACGTCGAAGTGCCGCCCGTCTCGCCTGCCGATCTCGCTCTGCCGGCCCCCGCCGAAGGTTCGGCGGAGGTCGCCTCACGCGTCGCCGCCGCCCGCGCGCGGCAGGCGGAACGCTACGACGAGCTTGCCGCTCATATGGGCGAGAACGCGCCGCGGCTTAATTCCGAGATCGAGGGCGAATTGCTCGAGAAGGTTGCCGCGCCCGATGCGGCGGGTCTGACGCTTTTGCGCGACGCCGCCGAGCGGATGCATCTGACGGCGCGCGGCTATCATCGCGTGTTGCGGGTTGCGCGAACGCTCGCCGATCTGGAAGGCGACGATGCGGTTACGCGGCTGCATGTCGCCGAGGCGCTGGCTTATCGAGAGCCCGTGGCGGGCCGCCTTGGCGCGGCGGCCTGACGGCTGGAAGTAACGCTCTTTCAACGATTTGAGCCGATAATCGGCATCGTAAATATCCCGCGGAAAGCTGCGGGATGCCGACTTGCGTAGAAGGTCGAACCGCGATGTCTGGCTGGAAACGGCTCTTGTCTGTGATGGTCTTTGTGGCGCTGGCGGCCTGCGGTCGCAGCAGCAATGACGTTGTGGTGGGCTTTTTCAACGACATTGCCCATGGCGACACGGAGCAGGCGGCGGCCCGCTTCTCGCCCTTGCTTCATGCGAAATTCACCGACGACAAGATCCACGCCGCCATCGACGACTGGTCGCGCGAAATCGCAACCCATGGCGGCTTGCGGGATATTTCGACGTCTGGCGGCGTCATCCTCTACAACGAGCTCGCCCGCTACGACGTGACGCTGCGCTATCGCGACGGCAAGACCAAGGAACTCAAGACGACGCTCGTCCAGACCGAAGGCAACTGGTACATCGCCTCCGCCCTTTAGGAATCCGCAACGCGCTGACTGACCGAAATCCCCGCTATTCGGCGGATAATGGCGTGCGCGGTAATCAAATGGAAACCATATAGGGGGCAGGCTGAAGGCCCGGATTTCAAGGTAGCCTGTCTATGCCCATTTTTGCCGACGATCCCGCGCCGATCATCCTGCTTGCGCTTGCCACCGTGCTTCTGTTTGGTGTGGAAGCCTGGCGGCGTGCATCGGTGCGCGCACGCGAAAACAAGGCGCTTGCCGAAAGGGCTGAAGCCGCCCTCGAAAAATTGCAGGACAAGACCTGGGAGCTTGCCGAGCGCGAAGAGCATTATCGCGATCTCGTGCATACGCAGGGGGAAGTCATCCTGCGTCAGGACCTGCACCGACGACTGACCTATGTAAACGACGTCTTCTGCAATACCTTCGGGCGCGAGCGCGGCGACGTGATCGGCCAGCATTTCATGCCGGAATTGCCCGACGATGAAACGCCGCGTTATCTCGGCGCGCTCAGCGGTCTTATGACGGGCGAACGCGTAACCTTCGATCAGCGCGTGATCACCGTGCATGGGCCGCGCTGGTTTGCCTGGGAAGAATTCCCGGTGCGCGATGAGGCGGGCGATCTGAAGGAAATTCACGTCGTCGGTACCGACATCACCGACCGCAAGGCGGTGGAACAGCGCCTTGCCGACACGCTCGATGAAGCGCAGAGCGCCAATCGCGCCAAGGGACAGTTTCTGGCGGCAATGAGCCATGAAATCCGTACACCAATGAATGGCGTTCTCGGCATGACGGCCCTTCTGCTCGACACGAATCTGACGCCCGCCCAGCGATCCTATGCCGAAGCGGTCAAGGCCTCGGGCCAGGCGCTTCTCTCGATCATCAATGACATTCTCGATTTCTCCAAGATTGAGGCCGGCAAGGTGCATATCGATACCGCGCCCATCGACATTCGCGGCTCGCTCGAAAGCGTTTGCGAACTGCTGTCGCCCAAGGCCTTTGAAAAGAATCTCGAGATCATCGCCGAGATCGACCCGCAGGTGCCGATGCGCCTTCTGGGCGATGATACGCGTATCCGTCAGGTGCTGATCAATCTCGCGGGCAATGCCATCAAGTTCACCGACAAGGGCGGCGTTATCCTGCGCGCCATCCTTGATTCCTATTCCTATACAGACGACAAGGCCAATATCATCATCGAGGTCGAGGACACAGGCATCGGCATTGCGCCCGAAGCGCTCGATATGATCTTCAACGAATTTGCGCAGGCCGATCAGACATTGGCGCGACGCTTCGAAGGCACGGGCCTTGGTCTCGCAATCAGCCGTCATATCGTCACCGCCATGGGCGGCACGATCGAGGTCGAAAGCGAGGTCGGCAAGGGATCGACCTTCCGCGTGCGCCTGCCTTTCGAAGCGGTGGAAAATGCAAGCCCGCGCCGCGCCACGCTGACAGGTCAACGTGTGCTGGTGCTGGAAGACCGACCGATACTCGGCAGCTCGCTGGCGCGTTGCGCCCGTATTGCAGGCGCCGAGGTGGTGCTGGCGCCCGATGCCGAGCATTTCCTGAATGAGCTTCGTACACAGACGTTTGATGTGTTGATCGTGCCGGTCGATACGGCTGAAGGGCCCGGCAGCGATCTGATCGCGCGGGCTCGTGCGCTGGCACCCGGCGTCAATGCGCTCGTTCTGCTGCGTCCGCAGGATCGCGACCGCCTGCCCGCCTTGATCGGGCGCGAAGGCAATCCGACACTCTTCCAGCGCATTTTCGATGGCTATCTCGTGCGACCCGTGCGTGCGTCCTCTCTGTTGACGCGGCTTGAAACTTTTCTCGATACCGGTAACTCGCGTAGATACGCCGCCGATCGTGCGCGCGTTTCCGAACTCGCCCGGAATCAGATTTCCGAATTTCAGGAACTGGACGCACAGGAGGATGCCGGCGATCTCTTCGATGATGTTGAAGATCGTGATGTGGCGGCGAGGATCGATGCCAATGTCTCGCCCGCCTGGCCGACGGCGCTCAACATTCTTGTCGCCGAAGACAATGACATCAATGCGCTGCTGACCCGCACGTTGCTCGAACGCGACGGTCATAATGTCTATATCGTGAAGAATGGCCGCGAGGTTCTGACCGCGCTCAATGCCGAAGACGGCGACATCTACGATCTCGTGCTGATGGATCTGCATATGCCCGAGATGGACGGCTTCGAGGCGACGCGTCATATCCGCGCCATGTCGGACGCGCGCTCCAGCCTGCCGATCATTGCACTGACGGCGAACGCCATGGCGGATGATCGTCAGCATTGCCTGACAGCGGGCATGGATGACTATCTCTCCAAACCTGTCTCGCCCGATGCGCTGACGCATATGCTCGAAGCCTGGTCGGGCCGCCGCAGCGATATGGGTGTCGCGCCCTCGGATGCACCCAGAGCCAATCTGGCCTAAGAGGGCCAATCTCGCCTAGAGTGGTTCCTCCTGATTCGCATCGCGGATCGAGAAGAGGGGGAAGCCTTGAGCGAAGAAAGCCAGACCGTCACCAGACCTGCGCCCAAAGGTTTCGTCGCGCGTATGCGCTACGCCTGGGAGCTCTATTCCGAGCGGCGTCTCTTCACGATGCTGCTGCTGGGTTTTTCTTCCGGGCTGCCTTTCCTGCTTGTCTTCGGCACCATGTCGGCCTGGTTGCGCACGGCAGGCATCTCGCGCACCGACATTGGCCTCATGAGCTATGTCGGGCTTGCCTATACGATCAAGTTTCTCTGGGCGCCCCTGATCGACCGTGTCAACCTGCCGGTGATCGGCCGATTGCTCGGCAAGCGCCGCGCCTGGATGATTTTTGCGCAGTT